>Ga0214542_1005830_pt1 | contig 23072 bp, 19 predicted proteins | sample CNSS1metaG_FD_160096 | JGI IMG/M metagenome (GOLD analysis project Ga0214542, IMG submission 160096) | Root nodule microbial communities from cowpea collected in UCLA plant growth center, Los Angeles, California, USA - CNSS1 | ecosystem: Host-associated > Plants > Roots > Nodule | place: USA...
AATTGTTGCTCAGCGGGAGAAATGCGACGAACGGGGGGTGAAGCTTTAGTCAACGGGGTGGGAAGAATTGGTGGTAAAGCATTGGGCGAGGAAGAATTGCTTTTCTGAAGAGAACTGGTGCCAGAATTAGGGTTCGCCTTGAAAGTGGAATAAGAAGTGGGCCGGTTGTGTGGAACCGAGAGGCCCAAAGTTGCCTTTTCATCAAATAATCGTGCCAATGACACTGCCTTCAACACAGTACATGGAGATTGGGCCAGAACATCTCAGCGGATAGGATCCTTGAGCCCACTAATAAAACAATCTAATAATGCAGTCTCCGTTAAACCCTGACTACGATTAGCGAGAAGCAAGAACTCATTGTAATATTCCACAACAGAAGATGTTTGGGACAGCTTAAATAGGCGTGCACGAGGGCTATCAAAAAGTGATGGCCCAAATTGTAATTCAATCGCAGTGACTAAAGCCGACCAAGTGGGGAGTTGATTAGCACGTTGGAGAAGCTGAAACCATGGAATAACGACACCTTCAACGTTGACGGAGGCAATTGTGAGACGATCAACATCCGGAGTGTGGTAATAAGCAAAATATTGTTCTGCCCAAAATATCCAATCTAACGGATTTGAGCCGTCGAATCGGGGAAAATCTAATTTCACGTGACGCATATGTAAAGGAGGAACAACAGCAGAGGGAGAGGCAACCCAAGATGATGAGTACAACGCTCCAACTGGTGGCCCAGACGTTAATTTCTCTAATTAGTGAGCAATGGAATCTAAGGAAAGTTGTAAGGCAGATAAGTGGGATTCAACCTTGGTCAAGCGAGAGCCCATGGCAACATTGCTCTGGTTATGTGCTTCAATAGCATCGAAGGCCTTCCGCATCTCTGATTGCAAGTCCTTGAGATGAGTGTTCTCCGCCATTGGAGCTCAATGAAAACACCAATTGTTATGGCTGCCTTAAACTGTATCAACACAAACAAACAATTATACCAGAAAAAAACCAGAATCTGATGTAAGAACCTCCTCCTTGTATTATTCCTCAAGCGGAAAAGGAAAAATAATAGTAGAGAAAAGAGAAGATAAAGACAAAGCAGTGGTAAAGGTCCACACTCCAGAGAAGAAGAAAATAACCACACCCATACAATTCCTCAATCCCCCCTTAAATACCCACTCATTCCCTCAATCGTGCATGTATCTTCACGAATCGCTTACTGCACCTAACAAACTTTGGTGCCACCTGTCCCTTTTCATCATGGATTGCTACCTGTCCCTTAGTTCCACTACTAACCTCTCTAATGGGTATTACATAAACTCTTCGAGTTCACTCTTACTTAGATGTAGAATCGACTTTGGTAGACTTCGTAGGTTTTGTGGTAAACTTAGCCAAACTACAAGTTCTAGACCGAGTTGGCAAGTTCAGCTTGCTCCAATTTTTAAAAGATACTTTGGCTTGCAACCAAAGAAGGGAGAATACCCATAATTAGGGTTTTTCACTTTGCATCTTTTTGTTGTCCATTCTTTTCGTATTTTTTGTTCTGGTCGTCATCGTTCATGATGTTGATCACGACGCTTGGTTCTGGGTTCAATAGTTTCAGGTCACTTTTGTTGTCGAGGTCGACGCTCTATTTCCAAATGTGGCTGTACAATATCTACTTTTTGCATGTTTGGTTTCCATTGTTACAATTCTTCTATTCTCACACGTTATCGGAACTAGCAAGTTCAACACGTTGAATTTTTGTGCTACGCGATGACGACATGATGTTAGTTGTATAGATCGATATTATTATGGATTGGTTGGTTAAATAAGATTACGTTATTAACATGTTACATAAAATGCTAATTAGATATTTTGACTTTTGGATCAAGTTAATCTAACTTATCTAGGTAAAAGTTTATTAAAATGTTATAATTAAGTTGATGTTTATGAGATAAACAGTGTTACATTATTATTTATTTATTATGTATTTGTTACGTTTTGTTGACTTCTACAACCCATCTTGACAAATGCAATACAAAGGAGATGTTTTGACGAGTACAACAAAGATGAGTAGAGGTCAAGACAAGGAGTATGAAGACCAGCACATATCAAGATATAGAATACATGTTGGTCATATAAGGACATATTGACTTTTGTAAGAATATTGGTACCATCATGGAATTGAGTTGGATTTTGAAGAGCATGTGGTATTGACAAGAAGCATGACTAATAATGAGAGACAATGGATACTTGAAACACAAGAGAACTATGATAATGTTGAAGAGATGAACTCCTAGGGAGAAAAAAAAACAAACAAATGAGGATGAAGTTAGAGGAAACCACAAATGCCGCATACAATGACAAGATGGGCAAGGAAATGTGGCGATGATTTAAGTCACCCCATCTCACACCCATCAATATACCCCTAGGACAAAAAATGAAAGCATTAAACGAATGGTTTGGTTGATTCTCTTAACTTCTTACTTGCTCAATACTCTTAGTGCCATAATCTCCAATCCCATCTAGCGATGAATTTTCCATTAGTGTCGGAGGAAACTATCAATGTTGCCTTGGTGCAAGAAATTGGGAAAGAACATAAGCTTGTTTAATTTGTGCATCAAACTCTACAAGAGTAAATAAATGAGGTAATAGATGATTGAAAAGGCAGCTTTAATGCTTATCAATGCGACAATGAGGTTACGATTGTATTTCCAAAGTCATGAAATCTAGTTTGAATGCACTATATGGTTCAAAAAACCGTCAGAAAGCTTAATCTTGTTAGAAAATTGATTAAATGACTAGTCAAACAATGTGAGTTTTATATTAAATATGAGTCAAGAGGTTTCATAATAAAAGTACAATTCTGAGTGGATTTCACAATCGAGTCAAGCCTACTAAAGAAGAGCTTAAGAATGAATTATGGACTCTTTATACGGATGGTTCCTCCAACACAAAGAACGTGAGACTAACTGGTGTTGAAGGACTAGCTTACTCTTGGAATAATCACTGCATCTCTAATTTAAAATATCATTTTCCTTTAAAATATCTAACAACCAAGTGGAGTATAAAACACCAATAACCAACCTAATCTTAGATTAGGATATAGGAGTGTTAAAAGTGTTATGCCACACTGATTCACAGTTGAAGGTGGGACACCTGATGGGAGGATTTCAAGTCAAAGACAAGCTTTTGCTCTAATACTATCATGTCATAACTAACTTGCTAGCCAACTTCGAAACAATAAAAATACTTTGTGAAATTGGCTAGATATCGAGGGGAAAGACATCATAGATATTAATGACAATGGTATAACAATTAATTTAAATCTAACTATTGTTTAAAGACTATGATTATAAAAAAATTTATATTCAAGCATTATGTTGTTAGGATTTGAGAAGATCTTGAACCTTGTACTATTAGTCCAGAAAAAAGCTACTGGATATTGATTTTTCTTCATATTATATTTATTCTTCAATTTTACTTGTGAATTTAATTACGAGTTTTAATTAGGTTTATATGCTTAATTACATAAATCTAAACTAAAAAAGAAGAAAACTAAATTTGTAAGAGTTTTTATATAAATATTCAAAAAATCAAACTCAACTTATAAAAGTTATAAAAACAGCAAAAAATTCAAATCTAGCAAACTATGTGCTCGTTTTGAAGTCCTAAAAATGTAAAATATATTGTTACTATAATAATATAAAAATAATATTTATTAAAAAAGTCATGATCCAATGAGTAGTGAATGTCTATTTTTAAAAAAAATGAAAAATGAAAATAATTATGTATATTGAGTTGAGTCCTATTCATCAAAAATAAAAGAAAATGATTTAAAAAATGAAAATAAAACATATTGAAAATATTTTTAATGTACAATAAAAGTATAAATGTACACAAAATGTGTCATCACCTTTTCATGTCTTTAACCATCCATTTCTATCATTATATGGAACTATATATTTTATACTCTTAAAATATTTTGTAATATCTAAAATTTTAAAACTATTTTTCTCTTTTTTTTTTCTTAATTTTTTTTTCTTAATTTTTTTTCCTTCTTACAAATCTCTATTGAAACTTCTTCCTTATTTATTCTTTTTGTTTTTTATTTTCTTGTCATGGTTCTGGTTTGGATTTTTATTTCTTTTTATAGTTCATCTTCTCGTCTTCATTAGATTCCTCTCTAACCCTGCTTAATTTTTTTTTCTATATCCCAAAGTCATCATCTAATATGTGATTTCATAATCAAGTAAATAGTTAGACACATTTAAACATGTTATTATTTAATATTATCAAAACATGGGATCTTAAGCTTGTTATTAAGATTGAAACTTGATTCTTATATTAAAAATATGAGGTTAAATATGTTTTCAGTCCCTAATCTTTCATGTGATTTCATCCTTATTGAAAAGTTTGGACCAATTTCATCCTAATACTATATTTATGCATGGATTACATCCTTGTGGGCGAACGTCGTTAAACATTCATTGACGTGGCAAACAACTATGCATAATCGATTAAAATGGTTTGAAGATGTGACTCTTTTAATGTTGACACGTGTACTTTTTGAAGAAAAAAAGAAAGAAAAGTAATGAAATATTATTATGAAATTTGATGTTTAGTAGCAGAAGAGTAGTTCATGTGATTAGGGGAAGAAAATTGAATCTTTTTATAGTGAATAGTTTGTGGTATTGAGGATGATTTGGTGGTGTGAGTAGTGATTCATTAGGATTTTGGTGGCATTGGTGGGCAAGTTCAGGGTGAAAGTGTGGTAACTTTGTTATGGATGTTTAAGGATTGTTTGGGGGTTTTCCTTGTTTAGGGTTTTTCATTATTGTTGATTTGCTTTGTGGATTAATGATAAAACATTGTTATGTTGTACCTTTGGATTTGTGCAGAGAAGTTGTGGATTGAAGTCTGTAGCAACATCAACTTCATCTTTGTAGTTAGGAGAAAAAGTATTTGGTTGTGGAGAAAGATTATTATTTCTGAAAGCAAGCACATTGAAGAAAAGAGGAAGATTATTTTAGAGATGTAGAAATTGAGGAGTAAGTACAAAATTTTATTTTTTGTATTGAATTTTGTTATGATGGTCTTTTTAATGGTTTGTGATTTTGATTGTAGATTCATTCTCACTGTAATTACTTTCAAAGAGGTGATGAAGTAAAAGGTGAAATGGAAGCAATTATAGGAACAAAAGAGGAAGAAGAAATTGCTTCTATTATTGACAAACTAGTCTCGAAATTGGTTAGGGAAAGTGCTAAGTTGAACAATAAATGAATGGCAGAGAGAAAAGTGCAAAAAATTAGATGTTTTAGTTTTTCTCGTATCTTGAGCATTTACAATTATGCTTTATTTTATATTTATGCTCAAGAGAAATTGTAATGTGTAGTTTAGTTTGTAATGTTTCCCTTTGTATTGGTTTTTAGTGGAAGAATCTTGTATTGAACTATTATTGTTGAATGAAATTGTATTGGAAGTCTCTAGCATCATTTTACTCCATTTAAGTGTATGTTTCATGCTATGCTATCTTTTTTAAATTAAATATACTTTGTTTAGTTTTCAGTCACAATTGTAATTAGTAATGTATTTGGTTAAGTAAACAAACAAATAGCAGTGACACATAATTGAATAAGAACAAACTTGCATATAATTGAGTAATAAAACTTGTCCATAATTGTTTGATAAAGTAGAAGAAAAATTTTGTGGAACCTTAAACATATGACAACAAAAGTACATAAAACAACCACAACATTACAATAACATATGCACTAGCTAAATGCCAAAAATAAAAATTCATCATAACTTTTGACACTCATTCCTTATTTGCATTATTGATGCTAAATATTCTCCCACACTTATGCACATCAATGAGTGTTTTCACTTGAAAACTATGAGAGCCACCAACTTTACTAACCAAAATCACAATCACACATCTTTTCTTGCAAAAAGCTCTTACTCGAATATGGCCATTCTTCATAAACTATGCTATCCTCACATTCAAAACAAAATGCTCCATTATGGGTTGTTTGAACTCTTACAGTAAACAAAATTTCATCCCTAACTTGAATTTGAAGTTTTTACACATATCTTCAAATCTAAACTTGGAAAAATTTTCATTACCCCCCACATCCCTACCTAACTATTCACTATTGTACTCTTGGTCTATTTTATGCTGGTCATCAATTTTATTTGTCTCGAAAGAAGCAGAAGCAATGTCATCGGTCCTTGCTTGCTTTCCTCTATTTCTCCTTTCACTACATTTTCCCACCTTTTATGTGTTGGTTTTAGAATAAACTTAAATGAATTAGCTTTGGGATCTTGTGGGTAGTTAATGAGTTAGCCGTTGAGGGTAGTTAATGAGTTAGTCGTTGTGGGTAGTTAATGTACTAGCCATTGTGGGTGGTTAGTGTACTAGCCATTTATAGCCGTTGTGAGTACAACGGATAGAAAAATGAGTCTATGAATTGTATTGTGAATTATATGAATGAATAACAACAACAATAACAACAAGAGGTGAATCTAGTTTTTTCACAAAGGTAGAGAGTTGTTGTCTACAAAGTGGTATCAGAGCTAGTTAGCTTAAGTATTTGAGTGGAAAAAAGAGAGAGCTAGAGAGCTTGAGTGTTTGAAAAAAAGAGAGAGCTGCAAATCTTATGTGTTTTAGTGTTTTGAAAAAAGAGAGTGAGATGGCCAATCTTACAAATAGTGTACCCCTGCCCAAGTTAACAAAGGTGATCAACTATGACAATTGGGGTCTTAAAATGAAGGCTTTTCTTGACTCCCAAGAAATTGGGGAGGTGGTTGAAGATTGTTTTGATGAACCAGCCAAAACCACAAATTGGTCAAATGTCCAGTTAAAAGCGTTGAAAGAAGCGTGTGGACGAGTCCGACTTTGAGAAGATTGTAAGTGCCAAATCTTCAAAAGAAGAGTAAGATATTTTGGAGAAAGCATATAAGGGGGATGATTGAGTGAAACAGGTCTGACGTCAAACACTTAGGGGAGAACTAGAGAGCATGAGGATGAAGGATACTGGAGGATTAGCTGAGTACATTACTCGGGTAGAAAATGTGACCGAACCAACTTGCTAGAAATTGAGAGATGTTACCCACTAGTCGAGTTATGGAGAAGATCTTGAGGTCATTGATAAACGACTTTGAGAATGTGGTGTGTGCGATTGGGGAGTCCAAGGACCTACCAACGCTTACGATTGAAGAGCTAGTTAGGTCCCTTGAGGCACATAAGCAACGGAAAAAGAAGAAGAAAACGAAGCCACTTAATTAACTACTCCAAATGAAGAGAGAGACTTAGAACACTTAAGGCAGAGGAAGATACCGAAGAGGTAGAGGAGCGATCTTGATGGTAAAAGTCGAGGACAAGAAGAGAAACAACAATCCGGTCAAGAAAATTAGCATGCAAGAGGACGAGGTCCATGGAGAGGAGGTCAATCGAGCAACTCAAATGTTGAGTGCTTTAAGTGTAGAAAATATGACCATTATGCAAAGGACTGTTACTCAGACAAGTGTTTTAGTTGTGGTAAAGTCGTACATTTTTCCAAAGATTGCTAGTTTGGGAATGGAAGAGAAGAGATAACCAACCTCGTAGAAGAAGTTGAAGAAGAAATGTTGTTGATGATGGTGCGTAGCTCAAGGGTCGAGCACAAGCAAGTGGAGAACTTGACAAGAAGAACGAGTAACATGGAAAATTCCACAAGAAGGCTAAGTATAGTTGATCAGTTGACAAGATAGTCGAGTAGCGTGGATAGGTCGGCAAGACAACTAAGTAGGTTGCATAGGCTGGTGAGACATGTACATAGCCTAGACAGAGTGGTGGAACATGTAGATACCCCAAACAATATGGTGGACCATGAGGCCAACTCGATTAACTTGGTGGGACGCCTAAACAACTCGATTAAGTTAATGGAGCAAATGAAGTACTTAAATAGCTTAATGGAGCATCTGAAAAGGTCGAATGGCTCAGAATTTGAAGAAGAAGAGCTTTTAATATAAAGGTTGGAGATTGCAAAAAGTGATTTGCAACAAAGAGTCAAAAAGGAGGTTAGAGGTAATGCAATTTTACAAACAAGCTTAGAAAGAAGGAAATAGGCTTTGCAAAAGCGATGCTTGGAACTTGAAAAAGATGTTTCAAAATTGGAAGAACAATTGCAAGCTGAGAAGGATCTGAGAGTTGCACTAAAGGAGCAAGATGAGAAATGGTGACTTGTAATGGATAAGGAGATAAATGCCATTGAGTGCAACAATACATGGGAATTATATGATCCCTTTAAAGGAGGTCAGCCTATTGACAAGAATATGGTTACGAACAAATTGTCTGCTAAGATAACAAGGAACCCAGTGAGTAACATGTTAGCCAAAGAGAAGAACAAGTTTGCCAAAGAGAGGAACAAGATGGCCAAAGAGAAGATCAAGTCAACTATGAAGAGTGTACTGAACAAGTAGACTATAGTGAAAGTGAAGTTGTCCATGAAGAAAGCAAAGAACTTGGCTATTCATGAAAGGGACAAGCATAATGAGAAAAGGGCTATTGCACATGGAAAGCCAGGATGAAGACTAGAGGAACTGAGATGAAAGATAAGAGAAGCATTTAACTTTACGGGGGGAGTTTTGTTGGTTTTAGAATAAACTTAATGAATTAGCATTGGGATCTTGTTGGTAGTTAATGAGTTAGTCGTTGTGGGTAGTTAATGTACTAGCCGCTATGGGTACTTAGTGTACTAGCCATTTATAGCCGTTGTGAGTACAACAGACAGAAAAATGAGTCTATAAATTGTATTGTGAATTATATGAATGAATAACAACAACAATAAGAGGTGAATCAAGTTTTTTCACAAGAGTATAGAGTTGTCGTCAACATTAAGTACATGATTCACATTTCTACCAAATATATCTTCCATTTCAAACCCATCGTCCAAGTTTGCATATCGTTCTTCCTCACTATCATCCAACTCTATATCTTCAATTGAGCTATCGTGATCCTCACTATCATCAATAATACTAGCCCCATGTTGATCCTCACTTCTATCATCACCACCATCATCAGTAACACCAACATCATCATCCTCAATTCCACCATCAACACCAATTCTAGTCTCACTAGCACCCTCTTCATCTCCACCAACAATACTAACACTCTCTTTATCCCTAATTTCAACCTCACCACCCTCACTACTATCTCCACCAACCTTATTGACATACGAAGCCTGAATGGTGTGTTACTTGAAGATTTGATGAAACTTTGTTGAAGTAACTTGAAGCCATTGCTTTGGAATCATGCCTACATTGAAGGAGTTATGGAGATTGGATGTTGTTCGAGTTGATCAAGCTTTATATGCATGCCCTCTATATGGATCAATCATAGGGAAAGATTATAATTCACTTTGTAGACCATTTAGCATTTATTAGATGTATAAGGTCTTTATTGTGTCTTTTAATTTGTTGAAATATTTGTCAACAGGTTAAAATGTGTCTTTTAATCTGTTGAATAGATTTTTAACAAATTAAAAGGTTAGATATAGTAGTCCTAAACTATGACTTATTCAATCAATTGATTTATTTTTTAATCGACTGATTTCACTTAAGTTAAGTGAAATCAACCAATTGATTTGAAAATCAACCTGTTGAATTTTGTAATAGTTTGACTATAAGAGCTGTATTTTTCAAAACAGATGTAAGAAAACCATTTTTAAGTGCAAAAATATTTTAGAAATGTAGGAATTCTCTCTCTTTTGTGATCATACAGATTGCAACTAGTGAAGGTTGATCTTAGATCAATTCTTGGAGCATTTTGCTTTGTTTTAAAGTTTGGAGAAGGTGTTTGTTGTCAGAAGGTTAGATCTTTCTCAACCTTTATGTGTGTGCCTAGTGGTTTTCCAGGTCTGCAAGAGGTGTCTTGTTGTGCTGGTGTGATTCTTGTGTGATTCAAGAGTCTTTTTTGTGTGTTTTTGCTTATTTTGAAAGTGTAAGGGTGTAAACTTTGTAAAACTTTTGAAATAGTACAAAGTTAGGCTCAGGTTGCCTTGACAAACTAGATGTACCTCAAATTTGAGAGAACCAGTATATAAATCTTGTGCATTACTCTTTTCTCTAACCCTTCATCTCTTGCATTATCATTTAAAGTTTAAAAAATTGTTATCTAAACCATGTTTTTAACATTGTTGAGTGTGCAGCATTGATCATGTCTGTATAACTCATTGGAACCTGTCTTGATCGTTCTTTTACATTGTTCTTGCTTTAAATTAAAAATCTATATTTCTATATTTTCCCAGTAGTTTTGTCGACGTTTTTTATGATTCAATCGATTGATTATATCAGTACCGTATCAGGTTAATAAAATCAATTGACTAATTCTCTTTTTGATTGGTTGAAAGTGTACATTCCATAGGTGTTTGCATCCAAACTTGATGATTGAATTGATTCATTAAGCCTTTAAAAGTCACCTAAATTTTTAACTAGCCAATTCAACTCCCCCTTCTTGGCATTTCAACCATTTCAAAACTTACAAACCTTACCATCCTTTCCACCCTAACTAGTCTCACTTGCCATCCCACATCACCACCTTAACCACCTGATCAATCTCACCCTGACCAAAATTGACTTTATCACTTCTAATGCCTTTAACGATCTTAATTATTTATTTCGCTTTAACAAATTCAACAAAAATATCTACTTCTTCTCTATTACACTCTGCATAGCTTGCGAACTCCATAACATCCTTATCCAAGCTACGTAGTTTCAAATCATTATCCATGCTTCCCTTCTTTGACTTTTACCACAACTGCAACTCATCATTATATTTGAAGTTCATCACTACCCTTAATGCTTCAAAATATGACCAAACATCATAATGCACGTCACAATAAAATGTTTTCCAACCCTCGTAATGCAACTTAGGAGACTTCATAAACCTCCCAATATGATGAAATGTCATTGAGAATCTTATCTTTGACAATGTTAAAATTCATTTAAAAAATAAATACATATGCCAATAACAAAAATAAAACCTAAACCCAAAATTTATGAACCTTTATACATTTCCAATCAAATCAAATTCAATGATGACTAACAATGATATGATTACTATTAAAATGTCTTTCCATCCATCAAAAGCCTTTTTTTTTACAAAAATAACACAAAATAACTAACCTACCTTTCCAACCGTAGCCCATTAATGCTAACAACAAATCTCCACCACCAACGTTGCTACCAATAACACCATAACCACGTGAATGTAAACGTTCAACATCCACACCAGCACTAGCGAAAATAATTTCAATGTGCATTAACTTCAAATTTTTCCTTTAAAATAAATGTTCCCACCACTCACGATTTAAGAGGCCAAATTTTCTTTTTCAAAAATTACACGTGTCAACATTAAAAGTCACGTCTTCAAACCATTTTAATCCACTGTGCATAATCATTTGCCATGTCAAAAAATGGTTAATGTTGTTGGCTCACCAGGATGTAATACATGCATTAATAAAGTATGTGGAAACTTTGTATTTTTTATTTTGTATATAGCTAGTTGGTGTGATTTAGAATTATTATTGCACTAATTCTATCCTTATTCTCTAGACACATTTCAACACTTAATGAAAACATCATGTTACTTCATATTAGAATATCTAGAGAGAAAAGAGTCATGACAGATAAAGATGTTATAAAAGTTTTCATGTTAATATGAGATTATCTTGACGAATCACAAAGGCGCAGATAAAGTTCATCTTTGCCTTAATATAGTCAATACATCACCCATCCAAGTTATTAATTATAGGTTTAATCACACAGAAAGTTCCCATTTTCGTTAAAAAATCGCAATTGGGTCCTTAACTTCTAAGCCGTTCCAATTGGGTTCTATTTTTGAAAATTTGTTCCAATTTAGTCCTTTCCATTAGGACATCATTGACACCATTAACTATGTGCCACATGTGAGCTCGTGGTTCATTTTATTTTATTTTTTACTTTTTTATTAAAAAAATAGTTGACATTTGTCAAATTAGGTTTATGCCACGTGTCAATTGTTTATGTGAAAAATCTTGATTTGATCCCTATATTTGTTATTTTGTCTCAATTTACTCTCAATTTCTTTGTAAATGGTAGTAATTTCATCCCTTCCAAATTGAGACCAAATTTAACTTTTATATAAATATTTTTATTATAATAGTTTTATAACAGTTACAAAATTCAAATGTAAAATTTAAATGTCTGTATTTGTTATAAAATTGTTGGAAAATTATACATTTGAATTTATAAAGTTGTCTACAAATAATTAAAACAAATTTTTAAATAAAATTTAATGCAAAATTTAAATTTAAATAAAATTAATTTGGTTAAAAATATCTATTATAATAATAATATCATTATAATATTTATATAAAATTTAAATTTGGTCTCAATTTAAAAGGATATAATTACTCCAGTTTACAAAGAAATTAGGACTAAATTGAGACAAAATAACAAATATAGGGACCAAATCGAGATTTTTTACATAAATAATTGACACGTGACAATTTTTTTTATTAAAAAAATAAAAAACCACAAGCTGACACGTGGTAAAACCCTAATTTGACACGTGTCAGCTATTTTTTAATAAAAAAATAAAAAAATTAAAAATTAAAGAAAATTATAAAAAATTTCAAAAAATAAAAAAAAACATCATAAGAACTACGAGCTGACGCGTGGCACACAATGAACAACGTCAATGATATCCTAACAGAAAGGACCAAATTGGACGGATAACCCACCTAAGGGCGATGTGGCCCTCTTCTCCTTCAACACTAGATTTGCGAGCTTTAGCTACCAGCTAGGGCTTCGTCTTGGGCCCTTCCATCAACGATTGGGGTTTCAACCCTGGAACATCCTTTGCCCTAACTCGTTTGTCACCTTCAACCATCACACTCACTAGACAACGTGACCACCACCCTTCTCAATGTCTAATTTTCGTCGAGTTTCATCGGCTTCAACAACCAAAGTTCTATCGTAGCCATTGACCCCTTTACCAATGGACCAAAGTGTTAGTAATTTGGGTCATGCATATATATGATAAATAATTAAATATGTTAGAACCGTTAACTTTTATTAGTCAATTTATTAAAGTGATCTAATTTATTATATCTATTGCTAAAAGTATACAAACGTCATGAAAATATTAACTTGGTACATACCTGCAATATTCTAATTTGTTGAAGGGGACAAATTAGGATTATTGAATTTTAGAAAAAGTAACCGATAGAGGTCACATAAAGGGGTTATGGTTCCCATCTAAGAGAGCACGTTCAATTTTTCTGTTCCTTGCTCTTTCTCCCCATCCGAAGAGAAAATTAAGAGGAAACTCAGGGTGCTCTACAGTTGGAAGATCAGATGCCAAAGTTATCACCGTTCCCAATGGCCAATCCATGTACGTTTTTGCTTCAGTTCTTTGGGGTATTGGGAACTATTTAATTCTCTATGGGGTTTATTGCTATTTATGTTTTCATAATCAACAATTGGTATAAAAGCATTTTGAGTTTATGATTAATTCTAATCCCTAATGAACCCGAATTATGAGAAATTGAGCCCTAATCAAGAAAATTTCCTAAATTTGTTTCCATCTTTCCTCCTTTTCGTTCTGGTGTTCATGGTTCCTAGTTCCTGGTGAGGCATCTTTTGGTTTCTTTGTGGCGGGGCTTTCTCTAGGACATGTTTCTTTCTCGCAAAACCAATTTCGTGGGTTTATGAAGCTCACAATCTAGTTTCGAAACAATCTTCTCCTTTCTGCTTGACTTGCCTTTTCCCTATCTTATAGCTACGGAGGATGCACTGGTGGCGCAATCGCGACACAACATGTAAGTTTTGAAATTGTTGAAATGCTAAGAAGGAGAGGGGGGGGGGGGGTGGAATTGTGTAGTTAAAAAATAGGGTGACTTTTAAAAGCCTTAAACAATTTTTAATTGAATCAATTCGATCACCAAGTATGGATGAAAACACTCCTAGACTGGACACTTTTAACCGATCAAAAACAGAGTTGGCCGATTGATTTTACTAAACAGATGCAATATTGACATAATCAAGCGATTGAATCACAAAAACAGTAGACTAAAATACTGGGAAAAATGCAGAAATGCGAATTTGTGATTTAAAGCAAGAACAATATTAAAGATTAGTCAAGATAGGTTGCAATGAGTTATACAAACATGATCAATGCTGCAGATAACACTAGATCTCACAAGAATGTCAAAAAGATAGTTTAGATCACAATTCTTTAAACTTTAATTTGGAATGCAAGAGAGAAGGGTTAGAGAAAAGAGCAATGCATAAAATTTTTATACTAGTTCAGTCAAACCTAAGCTACATCCAGTTTGTCAAGGCAATCCGAGTCTGACTTTGCACTATTTCAAAAGATTTACAAAGTTTACACCCTTACACTTTCAAAATACGCAAAAACACACAAAAAAGGCTTTTGAATCACACAAGAATCAAACCACCACAACAAGACACCTCTTGTAGACTTGGAAAACCACCAAGCACAACCACAAAGGTTAAGAAAGATCAAACCTCAGTGGTAGCACAAACCTGCCTACCCAAACAACCTTCTTCAAGCTTTAAACACCAAGCAAAATGCTCCAAGAATTGATCCAATATCAATCTTCACCGGCTCCAATATGTATGATCACAAAAGAGAGAGAATGGTTTCACGATAATACAACTCTTATAGTCAAACTATTACGAAATTCAACAGGTTGATTTTCAATTCAATTGGTTCATTTAACTTAACTTAAGGGAAATCAGTCGATTACAAAATAAATCAACTGATTGAATAAGTTCGAGTTAAGACTATTGCAGCTAACCTTTTAATCTATTAAAAATCCATTCAAAAGATTAAAAGACACCATTTAACTTGTTGAAAAATATTTCAACATATGAAAAGACACAACAAAGATCGAAATTCAGTCGAGTTGGCCTTGACCTACATTTGATCAAGTCATCCCTGACCTAAATTTAGCCATATTTGGCCGAGTCAGCCCTGGATGAAATTTGGCCGTATTCAATCGAGTCGGTTCTAACCGAAATGTTTCCATATTCAGTCCAGTCATCCCCAATCGACGAATTCATTTAAGTCATCCTTGACCGAAATTTGGCCGAGTAGGCCTTGAAAGAAAATTTGGCTATATTCGGTCGAGTCGGTTCTAGCCGAAATTTGTCCGTATTAGGTTAAGTCTGCTGAAAAAATTTGGCCAAATTTAAAAAAAAATCCAAACTAGTTTTGCTATAAAAATGGATTTGGATAAAAAATCTAATCCAATTATTTGGATGTAAAATGGATGTGGATTGGATCATTAAAAATCCAATCCATAATCACCCTAGTTTTTGCAATTGGAAATATTACACATATTGAAAACTTTCTTAACAATTAATGTGGAAGCATGGCCAAGCCATGAATGCCAGAGTTGGAAAGAAGATAATAGTTGTGTCATGAAGTGATAAAGAAATAGTTAAAAATATAAAGGTTTTTAGATAACAAATTTAAATTTTGTTGAACATCAAGTATTATTTCTCTCATACTAATAAAACATAGTCAAGCGTTTGTAGTCCAACGGTTAGGATAATTGCCTTCCAAGCAATAGACCCGGGTTCGACTCCCGGCAAACGCAATTTAAGAATTAAAAAACCATAATTGTAAAAATTCACACAACCTGTTATGTATATGTTATCCTGAACAAATATGACATCAATAAAGTTACATTAGTGTTTCCACCATGCATTTAAATTAGTTTTAGTTTAGGTAATTATGAAATTTCTTGATTTTATTTTATTTTCCACCTTTGCATTATTTTTATATTATCTTTAGCAAGGTTAAATTGTAGAAACTAAACATGATACACACCATTTCCTTGGATTTGACCTGAGTCTTCATTCCTTTACTACATTAGGGAGGAACTCCGTTTTGTTGGACTTTAATGGGACTAGAGGCGAGTTTAACAGTGAGACATCACACTGATGTCTTTAGGTCTTAGTGACCCAAACATGGTCCCAAGATTACATTAGTGTACTTCCAAATCAATAAATGAATGTTGATAAATCAATGAAATAGTAATCATGAATAAGAACAATAAAGTGAAATCTAATCCCAACACTCCTTATTTTATTTGGGTCACATTTTATCTTTATTTTGAGTTCATGATCATTGCTACTTTACAACTAGGGATGACAACGAGGAAGGGCGAGGACTGGTTTCACTATCCCATACCCATTCCTAGAGAAGAAAAATCATCTTCATCCTCATACCCAAACTCAATGGGTATGAAAGTTTGACCCATCCCTATCTTTGTTGCGTAAGGGGTATATACTCGTACATGTACCCTCTTTCTTAATTTTTCAATATAAAGTAATTAATTTATATAGAATAATTAGAGTAAAGGAAACATAATACTATCAAATATTCAATATTAAAAGGATGGTTGTCTCTTCAATATTAAATATTTAGAAAGAAATTATAATTGTATACATTTCAAAATAGAATACCAAATCAAAATTTTATAAGAACCAAAACATTTTTTAAATTTGCAAATGTTTAAAAGACCTATTTGTTAAACTTTAAAAATATCTTTAAAAAAATATAAAAGTAAAATAAATATTCAAATTAAAAAATATTTTAAATGTCTGTTTACTTCAATTTTTTAAATTATACTGAAATCTCTTTTTTTATACACTAGTAAAAGTTATAATACATCACTTGATTAAAATGACATAAAGAGAAAAGATTAAACTAATAATATAGATCTTTCATCTTTTGAACTTCAACATATGTTGGATGGTGCAAAAAAAGATTCATGACAATTAAATTAAATTATTATATTATAGTAAATAAAATTTATTTATACAATTATAGTGATAAAATTACATGTATGATAATGAGTTAGAAAATAAAAATAATTATATAAAAAATATCAAAATAATATTCTACATGATAAAAATAAATAAAAAAATAAAAATATTTTAAAAAAAAGATCAAATGTGTGTCTTAGAAACAATTTGAAAGACCATTGAATGAATCACACAAAGAAAATAAATTTATAATTAAGGGTGATAATATGAAAAATACATTAGAGATCTAAGAAAACTTTTCAAATATTAACCTAGTCGAGGGTTGAGAGATAACGTTTGGTAAATATTGTATTAAAGGTAAGCTTACCTTGTCATTGGAAGATTGTTGAGACAAAGATATGTAGCGGATAATGTGGTTTATGTTCCACAACATGAATGATGTAACATCACACAAATGACCATTTCTAGTGAATGGTGTTCCTTGAATGACACGATTATGTTGGTCATTACAGATTGCAATCCATCGCTCACGATATGTAGACCCGTTCTTTGTCATTTCTTCCTCTTAAATCATCCATGTGAGCTTGATCAAGGTTAACGAGTTAGAAAGGATGTTTTGTTTGAACCTGAATTGTTGCATCACCTGATCCAGCTGTTGGAATTCAACTATGACGATGCAAATTACTATAACTATTACACTAGAGATGGAAGGGACGATAACTATTAGCATAAGTGCCCTTGGTGCAAGGATTTAATGACACAAGTGCATGAGATCACATGAGGCTAATGAAGAATTGATGAAGATGCATTGATGATCAAGTTTCGTGTTTTTTAAATCTGTAAATGAAGTGAAGATCATGAAGTTTATATGTTGTATTATATTTGTAGACTATATGACATAGGTTAGATGTTCTTTTAGTCTTTGTGTGCCCTTTTCAATTTGTTAAAAGGTTTTTATAATAGGTTAAAAGGCTTGCTACATATAGTTTTGGTATGAATGTATTCAATCAATTGAATTATTTTTCAATCGACTAATTTCACTTAAGTCAAGTGAAATCAACAGATTGTATGGACAAATCAACCTGTTGAATTCACTTATGACTGAGCTATATAAGTTTGTTTTCAGATGGATGAGGTACAATTTGAGACTTTTCATGAATGCGAAAAATAGTCACACACTTATGGAAAACTTTCTCTCTTTGAATCACATAGTTGCAGTTGTAGATTGAAGATCTTGGTTGATCTTGGAGGCATTTTGGCTTGGTTGAGGCTTGAAGAACATGTGTTTGGTTGGCTAGGGAGAGCCTTCATCAAGTTTTATTGTTCTTGTGCCTATGTAGTGTTCCTGGTGTGATTCAAGGTTTGTAAGTGGGATTCTTAGTATTGGGGATAAGATTTTTGTGGGATTCAAAAACTTGGTGTTTGCTTTATTCAAAAGTGTAATCTTGGTGTGATTTTGTAAAAATTTTGATAATAGTGGAAAACCATGCTCAAGTTGTCTTGGTAAACTGGATGTAGATTTGTGATTGAGTGAACTAGCATAAAAACAAGTGTGTGATCTTTTTTTCCTTATCTTGTTCATCTTTAAAATCTTAAGGAAACCAAGCAAATCAATTTTTGTTAAGTGCGCATGTGATTTTACATTGCCTGGTAATGTAATCAAGTTGGATATATTGATAGGAACTATCTTGATTGAAAAAGCATGTTGTTTGAGTGAGTTTTGTGCATTTCAAATTTCTTCATAATTTTCCAGAATTTTAGTCGATTGTTTTAATATTTTAATATGTTGATTCATACTGTATGAACAAATTAACGTGTTGTTTTTTTTTTATTTTAATTAGTTGAAAGTGTTCTGTTCTACAACTTTTGTTTTCTGATTGCGTGGTCAATTTGATTCAAAGAAAATGGTTCTTAAGCTTTCAAAGAGTTTTGTAAAGCCAATTCAACCCCCTCTTCTTGGTTAAACCAACCATTTCATTATTACAATTGGTATCTAGACCAAGGTTCTTGAAAGTTATTCAAGTTTGAACCTAAAACATTTTGAAATGGCTAAAAACAAGCATCCTTTTGTAGAAGGTGCTTTTATTCATAGGCCACGTATGTTTAGTGGTATTAATATCAGTTTTAGAAAATTAGAATGAATTTTCATTTAATGAATTGACCAAGGTATTTTGGGATGCAATTGTGAATAAACCTTACACTCCTAAGCATGTTGTTGAAAATAAGTAAGTTGACAAGCCATGGCATCTATGGACAAATATGATTGTACATCCAAGAATATCCTTACATATTCATTGAACATGGATGAGTTCTTTAGAGTATCTCAATGCAAAAATGCAAAAGACATGTCGGAAGAAATGATGTGAAGAGAGCAAGGAAGCATGCCTTGATCCAAGAATATGATATGTTCAAGATGCAACAAGGAGAATCTATAGTTGAAGTACAAAAGAGATTCACAAAAATTGTCAACCATCTTATAGGCTTGGGAGAGGAGTTTGATAAAGAGGAGCTAAACATCAAAGTGTTAAAGTGTCTTGATAGGAGTTGGCAACCTAAGGTCACAACCATCTCAGAATCAAGAGATCTATCCACTATGACCACAACTACATTGTTTGGTAAGTTAAGGTGTTAAGATTTCGGCAAGTGTACCAGGTCGTGTAAGTAGTAACTGGTAAGATCAGGATATCATTTCCCAAGAGACTCATGTATACTAAATAATTGCGTAATTAGTGACTAATTTAAACTAAAGAATGAATCCATATTTTGAGTTTCATGTACGAAATTAAATTTTGCATAAATGATTAAAATTAAACTTTGGAAGTTAGAGGCACTTAGTGAATGGAAAAGATTAGAAATGATATCAATTGATATTGCCGGGGTTAGAATTCACCAACTATGCTCTCATGCAACTACAATTTGACATCCTCTATCTTAATAATCAAATTTTCTTTATGCACTAGGGTTTAAGACAACCAATGGGTCAAGCCCCATTCCTAGATACAAGCCCCATTGAGTTTTCTTATTCCAAATCAAGGTTTCAAAAGATATTTCCACACCTAATGAACCAAATATCATGCAATGGATGACTAAATCAATGCAAGCATTAAGTGAAGAAATAAGAAGACTAGCATTCAATGAAAGAGGCATTTATATATTCAAAGCATTGCAATTACATAAGAGTGCAATGGCTACATCTAACCCCAACAAAAATGGGTTTAGCTCTTCATTGTCATGGATAGCTCAAGCTTCAACATTGAAGAAATGGAAGAGAAAGAGATACAAAGAGGAGGATGGAATTGTTCCCACAAGCCATAGCACACCTCCAAGCTCTCCAAAATGAGTTTTCTCGCGCCTCCCACTGCCAAAGATGGTTTCCCCTCGAAAATCCAGAAGAAATAGGTTAAATTTTGCCACATCAACACAAGTTCCACTCAGCGTCGTCCCCGCACAACTCAAAAAATGCGAGCCAATCAGCGCTCAAGGCTGGTTTCTAGCGCTCAACGCCCAAAATGCGATAAGAATGGCGCTCAGCCTTGAATTCTGGCGCTGAGCATTGGAAATTTCGAGAGGACTTGGGCTCAACCTTGATTTATGTTATAGTCATATCTTCAATTTTGGCTTTTTTTTCTTTCTTCTCTAGTTGACAACTTCTTTGACTTGAGATAAAAGCTTTCTATCATTAAATTGGACACAAAAATGGGGATTAATGGTATAATTAGATCTATGTAACCCATATTGTATTTATTCACAAAAGCAAAGTATAAATGAGGATTAAGTGGGTTAAAAGCTTAAGAGGAGTTGATTTTGTTAGCAAAAGATAGCCAAGATAATGGTAAAAATCTACATTATCATAAGGGAACATGAAATTGAGATGTAGAGGCTAAACGAGCAAGAGTCAAGATAGAAAAAGGTGAAGATTATAACCTTGAAAACTAGCAATAAAAAGAGTGATGAACCCGAGGAGGAGGTGGCTGAATCAAGTGACAATGAGAACTTGAATCTACTAGTTAAGAGGTTTGGAAAGTATCTTAAGAGGAAAGGCAACAACAGTAATTAAAAGAGGTACAATTTTAAACAAAATTATTCAAGTAATACTCCTAGTTTCTCTTGTTATAATTGTGGAAAACAAGGACATATCAAAATTGAATGTCCAACCATTAACAAGAGAAGGAGAAGAGTGGTGACAGGAAAAAAGAGAAAAAGGCAAAGAAAAGACGTGCCTACATAGCTTGCGAAGACAATGATGATTCAACAAGTAGCTCATCACAAGATGAAAGTGAAGAAGCAAACTTGTGCCTCATGGCTGGATATGAATCATCTTCATCAAGCCAAATAAGTTCTCTGCCATCAAAAGACAAGAATGACTATAATCAATTGTTGCATGACTTTGAAGAATTGTATAGCGAAGAAAACAAAATTGTTGTCATAAACAATTGATTATAAGGATGAAGGAGTTGGTTAGAAAACATAGTTAATAAGCTAGAATCATAAGTAGTTGACTTAAAAACTGATTTCAAACACCTGGACATGATTTACAGTAATTCAACCTATTTTTTTGAAAATCAATTGGCTACAAAACCTTGTGAAAAGTGCACTATTTTGAAATATCAAGTTAAATACCTATTAAAACCCTATGTAAAGTTCATAAGAAGGAAAGCAAACCTAGAAGCTATTCTTGGCACTAAAAATTGTGTTTTAGGAAAGGTTGGACTAGGTTACAACCCTATTTTTGAAAAGAAAGCCAAAAAGTTTTCTACTTTCTTTTCCAAAAGTGAGCCAAATGATATGTCATTCATTTCTGACAATTAATGTATGAAGAAAGGCCATGTTTATAAGAACTGCTATGCAAGGACATATGATGTTCCAAAAGGGTATATGAAATGGATCCCAAAAGGATCGAGAAAGGTGTAACCATGTTTGACCTAACCTATCAAAGGGAACCATGTAATATTAATTTTTCTTACAAGTCATAAAATATGAAAAGAAGGATCTGTGGTACCTATGCATGTATGGATCTTCTCCAGCCACTCCATGGTACTTAGGCAGCCTCTTTATCAGCTTGACCTTCCTTCCACTCGTTCATCTCGACTCTACCTCATTCTTATCATGCCTCAACCTTCAAATCGTTGCCCTTGACCACGCATCAGCCTTGTTCTCCCCTTGGATCAAAACACTCGCGCCTTAGGGCTTCTAGTTTGCGTTGGAGCTTTTCGTGCCCCCCTTCATCAAAGCAAATAATTAATTAGCCAAATAATTGAAACACACGTTTTGATGAAAAACCTTGGTCAAAAGCTTTAGTTAATCCACTGGGGGCTAGTTTGCAAATAAGAAAAAATTTGAGTTAAGAGCTTAACTACAATTCAGCAAAAGTAAAAGGTGTCTTGGCAAACAAATTTTTATGAAAAAAAAGAAGATTTTTAAAAAGAACAAATCTAAATGCAATAAAATACTCTTAAAATCAAACTATTTATCACATTTTTCTAAAAACTAAATTTTCATTAGCAAACAACAAAAATTAGTTAAATAAAGACATAAACATATTTGTTTAAACTAAAACAAAACTTTTAGAAAGAAAAAATTCTAAAAAATAGGATGTTATCACAGAGATGGCAAATAAACCTGTCTCCGTGGATATTGCCCGAACCCGTCCCCGTTTTGATGGAGAATCCCCGCATTGACTGGGTATGGGTATGGGTATGGGTATGGGAAATCCCTGACTTTTTCAATTGGGTATCGGGATGGGTATCGGGATGTACATATCCCCGCCATATTACCCATCCACGTTTAAATTATTAAAATATTCCTAATTAATTAAATAACCATATATATATATATATATATTATTTTTTATTTATTCTAATTATTTGGTTTGTCATGAAACTCATTCACATTATATTTTTTTTTATGTAATTATGTTAAAAATATGTATGTTAATTAAAATTTTTTATGTCTCACATTTGAATATTTCTATTATTTTTAATATTTTTATTTAATGTATATTTTTCTTTCATATGAAAATGTTTAATACTCTCAATTTAAGTATTTAATAACACAAACATTTCGTTTACTAGGTAATATAAAAAAAATCATTTGCTTATTATTCTTATTATTAGTTTTTGTCTCAACCACTGAGTATATATGTTGATATTTAAAAAGTTTTCTTAGATCTCTAAGATATTTTTCAACTTATCATACCCTTAATTATACATTTGTTTTCCTTTGTGCGATTTCTTTCAATAGTCTCTCAAATTGTTTGTAAACATTTGTTAATTTTTTAA
>Ga0214542_1005836_pt1 | contig 23061 bp, 12 predicted proteins | sample CNSS1metaG_FD_160096 | JGI IMG/M metagenome (GOLD analysis project Ga0214542, IMG submission 160096) | Root nodule microbial communities from cowpea collected in UCLA plant growth center, Los Angeles, California, USA - CNSS1 | ecosystem: Host-associated > Plants > Roots > Nodule | place: USA...
AATAAATTATATTAATATATAAAATAAAATATATATATATATATATATATATATATATATATATATATATATATATATATATATATATATAAGATTCTTTTAACTAATTTGCATAGATTAAAAAATTATTAATTTAGTTGATTATATAAATTTGTTAATAATACAAACTGTTAAAATGAGTTAGATTAAATAGAATTAACCCACCCCAATTATATGAGAAGCCGGTTGGCTTAGAAGCTCACTAAACTCATGGTGAATTGGTTGATGGGATGTGGTACTTATTTACCACTAAAATAAATATATAAACACTTAAAAGTATAGATTATAAGGATATCATATAATTCATCTATAATTATTTCCTAATCATTCTACAGTTGCAATACTTGATTTTTTTTAACCACCCTTACTCATCATAAGGCACGTGTTATGGTTGAAGAAATTTTACTATGATTTGTGCTTAACTTAATTTCAGAGTATAAACTGAGGTTTGTAATTTCATTATATATTTTGATTTGTCTTTATATCTATTTGATTTGAATCTTCAGAAGAATGTACAAAAGTAAACAAATTATTAAAGAAATCTTCTAAAAAAAGATAAATAAATTTCTCAAAAGAATTTCTATATAAAGAGATGAATGTAATAACCAAATACATAATTGTTTGCAGTTTTTAAATTTTTTAGAGCCCTCTCAACCCTGGAAGATTTTACCTATGGAATAGACGGGGCATGCCCTGCATGCATATGATCACAGACTTCAATAATTATTACGTTCTTATTTTGATAATTTAGTTGCAACTTATACAATCATGAAAATGCGTTTCCCATAATTGTAGATTGTTTTACTATATCTTGCAATATAAATTATCATTTTTAAAGCCTTGAGTTTATATACATATTTGCTAATTACAAAAAGTACCGGAGGATATGGATTATGATGATAATAGAAAAACAGGTAATCTTTTGATAGATTTATGCAAAAATCTCTTTCTCAATCTTTACAAAAGAATTGAAATCTTCAATCCTGTTTTCCAAAACAACTTCTAGGTCATTGATTTTGCAGCATATGTAAATTTTATATTAATGATTGGTAATATCTGTCATTTACCCATCCATTAAATGAGAGGGCTCTAAAATAATTGTTGAATTATTTTGGTTACCGGACAGTGGTTCAGGGAAATTACAGACGAACAGACAGGTTTAATAACAATGAATTCGAAATTCTTACTGTGAATGATGTGGTTGAAACAGCATCCCCGCCAGGAGTGTGGTTGAATATACAGGTATAATGATTTTCTTTTACGTATATTCTAGTTTTTCACAAAACTAGACGTTTCTTTTTTCGGATTTTTTGCAGCATGATGCATTCTACACACAACACAAATTGAGTATGAAAAACTTCGTACGTTCTGTTTCCACAACAGTAAATGTCAGTTACATCTCATCAGCTGAAGCTGGTTTCCTCAGAAGCATAAGAACAGACATCAACCCAAAAACAACAAAACTGGTCTTCAGGTTTCTGGAAAAAGGAGAATTAGATCCGTCAACCAACCTGACTTATGCTTCACTGTTAAAGCATCTAACATCTATCAAGACATTTGCTTCAGGAATTCTTGTTCCCAAAGACTACATATGGCCTGTGGATCCAAAGAGTCATTATCTACAACCTCATACATCTTTGGTCTCCGATGCGCACACTGTGGGGCTGGAAGTCTTTGCTTCAACTTTCGTGAATGATATTCCAATCAGCTATGATTACAGCTATGACCCTATTGCCGAGCACCTGGGTTTCATTGAGAATGGAAACTTCTCTGTTGATGGTGTCGTGTCTGACTTCCCCCTAACGTCATCTACAGCTATAGGTAAGTTACGGGCTTTTTTGTAGTTTAGGGTATGTTGGAACTCGAATTTGCAAGAAGGGATTCGTCAATTTTTTTTTGCCAAAGTAGGTCAAGTCGTCAAGGCGGGTAACGACATAAGAGGCAATATCGTCAGCCCCCTAAGCAGTTTTTTAATTTTTTTTTTTAAAAAGGGTGATGTCGTTATGCAGTAGACCGGTTTCTTTGAAATGAAAAAGTGAAGTCGTCACGACTTTACTTTTTCAATTTTTTTTTCGTAATAAATGAATTTTGATTATTTTTTAGGATTTGAAAGAATAACCAGTAAAAAAATACTAATAGAATAGAAATAAACATTACATTAATATATTTTAACATTGATTAATAATTAAAATATCATATTTAAGTTAGTAGAAAATCATCCATGTCCTCCAGTTCCACATGGAGGTCGTCTTCTGGGTCTGGTTGGTCGTGTTGGTGGTTGTTCTTGGTGTGGTTCATCATGATCATCATCTTCATGTTGATGACTTTGAGAAAATTGGGGATGGTGAACTGTTGTTTGGGGGAGTTTGAGAATGCATTGGCGGAGGATAGAATGACATTAATGAAGAAGATCCTAGATAATAGGCGGATGGTGGTGTCATGGTTGAAGTGCCAAACATTTGTGATGGACCAACACCATAACCCGACTGATGCGGGAAGAAACCGTACGAGGAAGGGACATGTTGGAATTAGGTGTTTGATGGGTTGCCAAACTAAGGGTATGGATGTCCAAACATTTGACCGTGACCCATAGATGATTGCCCAAAAAATTGTTGGGGATGATGTATAAAATCTGGAGAAGACCTGACATGGTCAGTGTAGGGTTGTGAAGCAGGTTGGGATGGTTCTTGTGACATATCATACTGTAAAATAAATAGCAAGGTCATTCCCATGACTTGGGGATCATCAAGTCAAAGCGGCTCCTCAAGTCACAATTCCTTTCAAACTTCAATTCCAGCGAGTGAACAACAACTAAGTATCGGCATGTGTTTCGACAGAAAGGAGTCAACAGTGTCATATATAAAGCAATACCATATTGATATAATGGTTTTAGATTTGTGGTTGTTGAGAGCAAATCTGATAAATATATATGTCAATGTATCGACTACAAAAAGGGTTGCCCATGGCGTTTACGGGCTTCTTATAACAAGCGCAATTTCAAGTGGGAAATAAGGAAGATTGACGATTCACACACATGTTTGTCAACCATGCAACCTGCAGATCATGTCAATCTTGATTCCAACCAAATTGGTTCTATTGTCATGAACTCTGTAAAGGAAAACCCTTCCATACCTATCAAAAGTTTGACAGCCGAAATAAAAAATCGTTTCGGATATTCGATTTCATACAACAAAGCTTGGAATGGTAAGCAAAAGGCACTTGCTAAGGAGTTTGGAGATTGGGAAGAGTCTTACAATGAACTTCCTAGATGGTATCAAGCTGTACAAGAAAGTAACCCCGACACAATAATTCAATGCACAAGACCTCCTGTAGGGATCAATGGCCAACCTGACCCTTCTCGCTATATTATGGAACAAGTATTTTGGTCTTTTGGACCATGCATCTAAGGATTTAATTATTGCAAGCCTGTTGTCCAAGTAGATGGGACATTTCTCACATGTAGATATCAAGGGACATTGCTAACAACGCTCGCTCAAGATGGGTCACGTAATATATTCCCTTTGGCCTTCACGATAGTGGAAGGAGAAACAAAGGAGACCTTAATCTGGTTTTTTCAACTCCTAAGGGAGTACGTGACACCACAATCAAACCTCTATTTGATAACGGATAGGGGGGAAGGCCTTTTGACAGCACTACAATATGAAGAAGTAGAATGGGAAACAAATGGTCTGCAATTAGTATACTGCATACGCCATATTGCTTCAAACTTCAACAAAAAGTTCAAGAATCACGAGTTGAAAAGTCGGTTAAAGAATATAGGTAATAATTTTTTTTTCATTCACCATATTATTGCATTTTAATATATTGTATGCATAAAATAAACTAACTAATATAATTGCATTTTAACAGCTTACGAAGTCAAACAACCCTTATTGGATGCAAAATTAGCAGCATTGAAATCCCATTCACCCGAAGTGGCAACTTGGATTGATAGGATACCACAACAAAAGTGGACTCAGGCCTACGATGGGGGTAGTAGATTCTGACACATGACAACAAATCTAGCAGAATGTATGAATTATGTTTTAAAAAGAGCTCGTTCATTACCAATTTATGCTTTAATTAAAGCAACATTTGAAAGGACCGCAACATGGTTTGTTGAGAGAGGGGTTAAGGTAGACTCCATGTTACGAGAAGGCCACCAGTATCCCAAGGAAATTAATGCTATTATTAGAAAAAATCAACAACAAGCGGGAATGTGTCAAGTCCGTCGATACTCAAGAGAAAATAATGAATTTGAAGTTCAAGAGATGTTTTCTCCACATGATCATCGCCTACTAATGTCTTTTACAGTTAGATTAAATGATTGGTGGTGTGATTGTGGTCACTTTCAAGCTCTTCGACTGCCTTGTCATCACGTAATAGTTGTGTGCTCTTTCTCTCATGTAGATCTAACCTCATATATCCATCCAGTTTATAGCCTCTACAACATCAACAAAACATATGAAATACAATTTCATCCGGTTAAGAATAAAGAATATTGGTCCACATACACCAGACCAAATTTCATTCTAGACCCAAACATGCGCCGTAAGGTACGGGAAAGACCACCAACTAATAGAATCCATAATGAAATGGATCAACCAAATCCCAACAGACGAAGTAAATGTTCATATTGTAGGAATGAAGGACATCATAGAGGAAATTGTCCTTATCGTCAGTAATTTATTGCTTTATTCAATTTTAGTTTATTTTTATTATGTAATTTTATATTATGTGATCTATTTTATGAAGTTAATTTTATCAATATAATTTTTATATCTAACAAAATTTGAAAAAAAAAAATAAAAAAATAAAAAAATATTGATAACTCATAAGTTTAAAAAAACAAATAACGAAAACTGAAAAATTATAAAAAAATTTATCAAAACTGAAAAAAAAAAGCAAAACTGTTAAATTAAAAAAAGAAAAAAAATTGAAATATTTAAAAAATAAAATAAGGAAAAAAAAACAAATAATTAAAACCAAAAAACTGACAAATTGAAAAGTAAAAGAAAAAAAATCTGAATATTTAAAAAATAAAATAAGGAAAAAAAAATAAACTCACAAACTGAAAAGTAAAAAAAAAAATTAAAAGTGAAGTTGTCATGTTACAGGACGATTTCAGTTTTCTATTAAATAGAAGTCGTTAGCTGACATTAATTTAAAAAAAAAAAGTGAAACCGGTCTCCCTCTTTATCCTGGAAGTCGTCCTCCCAGCTAATGACCCAATTTTAAATAAAAAAAATAATAACGAATCCCATTTTACAATTTTATAGTGAAAGGAACCCTAAAATACAAAAAAAAAAAAAAAACCCTAAGTTACGTTTCTCCATTTATTTTAGGATGGCCTTTTTTGTACAAACTAATTGCATCTTGCCTACTATTACCATTTTTCTTCTACGGAGAGATTGTATTTGTTCATCGAGACTGAGTTGATGCCCTATGCACTATAGAGGCTTCTGAGCACAACATTTTGATGAACTTATATTGGCCATTGCATATATTGGAAATGTATGCACATAACCTTACCAACTCTCTTTTTATGATTCCAACTTTTAAGCCAGGTCCAGTTTATCTTAGGCATCTTCTTTAGGCAAATTTCAACTATATACTTTAGGCGACCATGTAAAAAACATGGTGTTCATTTTCCTAATTGCATTAACCCAAATATAGACATTTTCCCATTATATTACTTTTCCAAGCTAAAATTTTCTGTATCGATTTACTATGCTTCCGCATCTTCTATAACTATGTGTGTACTTCTGTACTTGATTTTAGTAGCAAGGGGATTCTGGGTAGCTAAAAAAAATTCTAACCTGACTAACTTCATAATGCGTGTATACATGAGTATGAAGTTTCCCCCTTTAATTGATTTATGTTCTTATTATGCAGACTGCTTTGCTCACTTGGGCCTCAATGATCCAAAAAAAGGTGCGTTAAAGTCAGGCTTTTTCTTCCTACACCCCCATAATTTATAACTGCAGACCCAATAAGTTTTGAAATTACCATTTTGTACTTTGGAAAAGTGATTTCCTGTGGCGTGTTATGAGCGAAGGAGAGTAGTTTTGTTGGGGGTACATTTAGTAATAATGGGGCTGCAGGAAGAAAAAATACCTAAAATCAATGTTTTGTAATGTTTGTATGATTATTACTGATCTTATTCTTTAGTTTAGTCTATGCCTGCTTGGTACATATGCACTTCTATGCTGGTGTAAATTGCGTCATTGCTAACCAGATACGTTCATTTTGTTCATGTCTCAGTAAACACTTTAGTCATCTCAAAATATGGAGCCAGTGGAGATTATCCTCCTTGTACAGATTTAGCGTATGAAAAGGCTTTTTCAGATGGTGCGGATGTTCTTGACTGTCCTGTTCAGATGTCAAAGGATGGAATACCATTTTGCTTTAGATCTATTGATCTTATCCCGAACACAAATGTTGCTCCGTCAAGATTCAGCAACCTTAGCAAATCTATTCCAGAGATCCAATCTAGTGATGGAATATTTGCATTCGACTTGTCTTGGAATGACATATCAAGCTTGACGCGTAAGTCAAATGTTCATATACTCTTCATTCAGGTTATTTATACAAGAGACTTATCAAACAGTGAATGCCATATACCTTAATTAAGTGAAAGTTCATGTCTAATGAGATATAAATACACAATGGAAGCAAATCATGTGTTAGGAATAATTAGGACAAAATGGATTTTGACCTATCTCTTCACAGGATAATCAAATTTACTTATCATAATTGTTTTCGTGTTTTCATATGTAAAATGTATGATTTAAGGCTGGATATGGACCTATCCGTGATCTGACGAATCCCAATTATTTGTTACTGCTTGAGAGACTAATCTCATGAGTTTTTTGGCCCTCAGTTGCATTTCCTTTTGTATGAATATATTTTACCTATCAATATACGTAAATGTAAACACAAATATTTGACGGCTGTATTTTTCTTTTCTTCCTTTTTCCTGCAGCCTCGATGCTGAACCAGTTTAGCCGCTACAATTTGTATAGAAACCCAAAATTTAACGACAAAGGATCATTGATAACATTGTCAGAGTTCTTGAATTTCACACAAGGTCGTACTTCCCCATTAGGTGTTGTGATCATCATTGAGGTGCGTTCTGTTCAGGCCATTATTTCAGTAATTCAGTCTTAATTCGTTCCATTGGTTATAAATAATGTGAACATGTAATATCTGTGATGAAATGCAGTAAGGCACAGTTAACTGTGTAAGCCATATGGTAAACCATAAAAAATCATTTGAGAGGCATTTATCATCCTTGTAAACAACAAGATAACATTAAAGAGAGGATCAAGCAATAGTTGGTAGGAGGATGATCATGGATTGGATTTTTAATGATCCAATTCACATCTATTTGGATTCAAATAATTGGATTAGATTTTCGATCTAAATACATTTTTTCAGAAAAAGTAGATTGAATTTTTTTTAAATCCAAATTCAAATATTTGGATTAAGTTTAAATCTAGATCCAACTTCAAAATCCAAAATTCATTTTTCATAAGATAAATTTAAATTGAATTTTCTAAAACTTTTGTCCATAGGACCGACACCATAGAATTTGACAGATTTTTTGTCAAAGCCAACGAGGTCAAATTTCATGGGACGGACTCAACTGACTTTCAGTTGAGGCCGATCAAATTTTGGTCGAGCTCAACTTGATCAAATTTGGCCAAATTTTAGCTGGGGTCGACTTGGCCGAATTTTTGCTGGGGTCGATTCAGCCAAATTTGAACGAATTTCGGTCGGGGATGACGTGACCAAATTTGGGCTAGGGTCGACTCGGCAAAATTTTAAACAAGATCGACTTGACTGGATTCAGCCGAATTCCGGCCAGGGAAGATTTTGCCTTATACGATCAAATTTTGGCCAGAGCCGACTTGGCCAAATATGACCACATTTTGGCCAAGGCCTGATCAGTCAAATTTCGGTCATGATTGACTCCACTAAATTCGTCGGTCGGGACTGACTCGGCTGAATATGGCCAATTTTCAATCACGGCTGACTCAGTTGAATATAGTCAGATTTCGTTCGGGACTTACTCGACCGAATATGGCTAAATTTAGGTTAGAGCCGAATCGGCCAAATCTTAATTGGGGTCGACTCGATTGAATTCAATCGAATTTTGACCGGAGCCAACTTGGCTGAATACGACCAAATTTTGGTCACGGTCGTCTTGGCCAAATACGATTAAATTTTGTCTGGGTCGAGTCAGCCCAATGCAAGACTAAATGTGTCCAAAGTCAAATAAACCTAACAAAATTTGATTAAAAAGACTAAATCCACGTATTTCGAGAGATGAAGGACTAAATTGGTCCAAAGTTTCGAAATGGACTAATTCCAAAATTCACTACAAGTTAAGGGACCAAAAACATATTTAACCCTAAAAAAAATTGGAACAAAATTGAATAAGATATACATAAGTAGGTACTAAATTGAAAAAAAAAGGACATATAGGGGAACTAAATCGAAATCAACACAATGACATCTGATAGTGACACTAACACGTGGCATTGCAATGTCACGTGACATTAACAATGCCACGTGTCACACATAGGGACCTAACATGTGGCATTTTTTTTTTCAAAAAATTAAAAAAACCATAGACTGACACGTGGCACGTTGTTAACCGCGTTAGTCAACTTCGTCTGAAAGGGACCTAATTGAAGCATTTTTTCAAAAATTGGGATGCAATTAACACTTTTTTAAAAGCGGGTACTAGATTGACACGCTTTTACCAAAGGGATTACCATCCGAGTATTTAAACCTTTTTCTTTCTTCAATAACTTCAATAGTAGCACTTTCATGCCTTGAGTTCTTATGATAAAGTTAAATCTTCATACACATATTCTTTCATCCGAGTCTAGTTTGCCCCTCTTTGTTGTTTGGAAAAGGAGGAAAATAAAGGTGTCTTATATTTCTTCTTTACTATCACTATGCAGTATTTTTGTTTATCCATGACTACATAATTGCTAACCTATTTCAATCTTCACTTTCTTCATTACCAATGGAGAGTATATGTTGGTGAGTCAAGGAATGAAATTTTCGTAATTTAATTAACAACATATGCATTCATCCCTCACTATGTGTCAACCCGTGACTTAATAAATGCTAACCCAGGTGCAATGATTTGCACATGAATTTTTCTTTCTTCAATAACTTCAATAGTGGCACTTTCATGTCTTGAGTTAATGTGATAAAGTTAAATCTTCATACTCTTATTCGTTCAAGTGAATCCAAATTTGCCCCTCTTTGTGTTTTAGAAAAAAGAAAATAAAAGTGTCTATATTTCTTCTTCACTACCACTGCGTAGTATTTTTGCTTGAAATAAGGTTTGTACATCTTTTCACACATGTTCAAAATGTATACCATAGGTTAACAATTATGTAGCCATGAGTAAGCAAAAATATTGCGCAGTGGTAGTGAAGAAGAAATATAAGACACTTTTAATTTCCTCCTTTTCCAAACAACAAAGAGGGGTCAACTCGACTCACTACTCACTTGAAGAAATATGAGTATGAAGATTTAACTTTATCACATGAACTCAAGGCATGAAAGTGCCACTATTGCAGTTACTGAAGAAAGAAAAATTCATTTGCAAAGCATTGCACTTGGGTTAGCATTTATTAAGTCATAGGTTGGCACATAGTAAGGGGATGAATCCATATGTTGTTGATTAAATTATGAAAATTTCATTCCTTGACTCACCAAAATATACTCCCCACTAGTAATCAAGGGAGTGAAGATTGAAATAGGTTTTGTACATCTTTTTCACACATGTTCAAGATGTATACCACAGATTAGCACTTATGTAGTTATGGATAAGCAAAAATACTACAGTGATAGTGAAGAAGAAATATAGACACCTTTATTTTCCTTTTCCAAAATACAAAGAGGGACAAATTTGGACTCACTTCAAAGAATAAGAATATGAAGATTTACCTTTATCACATTAACTCAAGGCAGGAAAGTGTCACTACTGAAGTTATCGAAGAAAAAAAAATCCATGTCCAATGAGAAAACCCTCACCGTTAGAACAAAGAAGAGGGGTTTTTAGAAAAATATGATTTTTAGAAAACCCACACCATTGGGATGAAAAAGAAGATGGGTTTTTAGAAAAATATGATTTTTAGAAAACCCACACTGGTGGGACGAAGAAGAGAGGTTTTTAGAAAAATAAGGTTTTTAGAAAATTCACACCGTTGGGACGAAGAAGAAGAGGGGTTTTTAAAAAAATAGGGTTTGAAGACAAAGAACAACCATTAAGTCGACACGGTTGAAGAAGACGAACAAGATGTTCTTCGATTCATCAGTTTGCACTCACACTTTCTTTGCTTTTTCTCTTCCAATCGCACTTTTTGTTTCCTTTCAAAAGAACCAACACAAAAATTAAAAAAGATTAAAAAAATATGGGAAGTGACGGTGCCAGGTCAGGTTGTGAGAGAAATTGTCAATAATCGGATGTTAGTATATCATTTTCCAATTTTTATTGTCCTTATCTCCTTCATAGTTATCGTGATTTAAAAAACAATGATAAAATCAATAAGTTTAATTGTGAGTTCCGTAACCACATCTGGGCTTTAAAGTTAATAAATTATTAAAGTTTGTGGGGTTATGGCCTTGTGATTTAGCATGGTCACAATAAGGCTGTGGTGTTCAGGTGAGGAATTATAGTTTGGAGGAATGATAATAGTAGCGTGTTCTTACTTAGTATGTTAAATGATAAGAGAACGAATTTCTTCAAATTTATTTTCTTATTATTTGATTTGAAATTGTGGTGTTTTCTACTATTGTCAGCATGCACCATATCTTGCAAGGGAACAAAACTTAAGCGTGATTGATGCAGTCATTGATATTTTGAGAAAAACAGATTTTAGTGAACCAGGGGCTCCAAACGTTATGATTCAGTCCACTAATAGTTATGTACTACTGAAATTCAAGGAGAAAACAAAGTATGAACTTGTGTACATGATTGATGAGATAGTTGGTGATATCGATGATTCAGCTCTTTCGGATATCAAAACATTTGCTCATTCTGTGGTTATCAGAAAGGTCTCTGTGTACCTGACAAATGAATTGTTCCTGACTGCCTCTACAAAAACCGTGCCAAAGTTAAAATCTTCTAATCTCTCAGTTTACGTACAAATATTTCACAATGAGTTCATATCTCAGGCATGGGATTTCTTGTCAGATCCAACTGTCCTGATCAACACATTTGTTCAGGATGCTGGAATTGATGGTGTCATCACAGGCTTCCTTAAAACAGCCGATAGATACAGAAGTAAGTTCATTCTTTTTATGTTTGGATCTTGTAATTCATTAAAGGTGCAATTTTAGCACTATTTGGTTTTGATATTCTATTAAATCACTTTAGGCTTTGAAGCACCTTTTACTTCCAGTACTCTTCCATATTTAATGTACGAAATTTCCTTTATATTTGTGATATGGATTTAGTCATGACAAAATTAAAACTAAAACCAAGAATTATCTCTGTAGTCCAATCTCTGATCAACTCAAATAGGCCTCACTAATTTTGTTTATCCCTACTATTAAATTCAGATCTACAATGAAGTCTCAGTTCTGATTACTAATTATATTATTTCCATCATCCTACTGCAGGGAACAGATGCTTAAATTTGGGTCACAGAACTCCTAATTACATGAAACCAGTTGAAATAGGTGGCCTTTTTCAATTCATAGATAAATCTTCGTTACCACCAGCTATTCCACTCCCTTCCCTGATTGATGCTAATGTTACAGAACCCCCTTTGGCTTCCTCTTCTGAAATAGCCCCGTCTAGCTCTATTGCTGGAGCACCAGGAGCACAACCACCACATAATGCACAGCCTAAGTTTGCTGTCTGCTTCACCATGTCCTCTCTCACACTTCTTCTAGCCTCTCTTCTAATTTGAGTGGTGCAGGCTTAGTTTTTCTGGCTATAGCTCTCTATTTCACATTGCAGATTTCTTCTAGAGTTGATTTACATGTCTTCCAAAATTGATTCATATGTCTTCTATAATTAAAAGGTACATTTATACTTAACCAAATGAAGTTTCTAGAACAAGGGAACCATGTCCAAGTGTTTAAATTTTTTTTAAAAAAGAATGTGGTTTGATAAGGTTCAAATTATCAAGTGAGTTTACACCAATGTTGTTAAACTCGAAGATCGTAAGAGGAATGAAAACTCGTAACTTGAGGATTGGAACTCGACTCATAAGAGTTGAGTAGATAAAAAATATATATTCATAAATAGGTACATCATTTAAAAGAAATATAAATGATAAAAACAACTCATACATAATTCATAAAATGAATTCATAACAATTAAAATAGTTTTATAAGTGTGGCCAAGCATAAAACATCTAATAAATTGTTTAATGTTTAATACAAACTATCCAAGGAATTCTTTCATATCAAAAGTAGAATAATCATCATTGTCCTCCATAGCATCTTCATTTTTATCAATGTCTTCTCTTCTAGGACCTTGATCATTATCAACAATTGGAGGAATTCTTTCTTGTTTTCCCATCAATAGAAATACAGTGACTCCATGCAGGATTTGTCCTCAGCCCAACTCCATTCCCTCTTCCACTTGATGCCATTTTTTTTCTTCAAATAGAAAATAAATACAGGGGTCGTGAGGGAGAAGAAACAGAGCATGCGTAGAACAATGAGGGAAAAATAATAGAGTGACGTGGGTTGAGAAGACACACGGCGTCGGGAAGGGTGGCGACGACGTCGAGAATGGCGGCAACCGCGTCAGTGACGAGATAGTGCAGTAAGCACGTGAACATGAGTGAGGTTCGTCAGTCTTTGTTGGTCTTCTTACGAGGTGCAAAACTAACCTATCTAAAAGGGGGGAAAAGTGTTGTTGAGTTTTAAATTGGACCAGGTTAGCTTTAATAAGTCATGGAGCAACCTATTTTTAATATTAGGGAAAGCCATCAAACCTAACCTAGTTGCCCCATTCACAACTCTCACAACAACAGAACCCTAAAACGTCGTCCATGGAAGATCGATACAAGATCGACGTGCCTCCAATCCTCCGATTCGGCAACCAAACTCGGAAGATCGCTCTGATCCGGCGACCGCTTTAACTCGTTCGGAGGACAAAAACTCACAAGATCGTATGAGTTTGCAATCTAGATCGCGATCTTCACAACATTGGTTTACACTTATTTCAACACTGCCTTGCACATGTGTGTCTGACCTGTTTAATACGTTTTTCAGCAAACACTAAAATGACAGTGGAATAAAAAAATTTATATTCATTGAATTAATCTATTACAATAGCCAATAGTAGAACACACAAAAGATTACACAAATACATGACTACAATAACTAACCTCACTAACTTAATCCGAGAACAAATCCCGACAGAACGAATTCATAAACAACCATAAAATGAAACCCTAACCAATAAAATATAAATTCCCAACAAAAATCATTCTTCAACCCACCGTTAAACAGAACTACTAATAAAAACAAAAACACACAAATCAATTGTACTTACCACCAACAAAGTTTCCAAGAAGTGAACCCAATTTTCTTTGACGACAAAGACTAAACCCACGACCTAACACTACTACAAACTACAAATTACAATAAAAATAGATACTTTCCACCACTACAAACTACAGTAAAAATGGGTCATTTCTGCCAAAATTGATACCAACGACGAACAATCACACCTTTTGTACACTAGGTAAACGGAAAATATTTCCACCAACAGCAACAAAGGGGAAATGAAGAACCAAAGGGATTTTTAGAGAAATAGGAGTTCAATACTTTGTCGAGAGGTTGAAGAAGATTGAGAGTTGAGGAAGCGTGAGTTGGGGAAGTAAACGACATAAAGAAGTAAGTGCGAGTTGAGGAAAAAGAAGACGACTTAGAAAAGATGCAATTGAAGATTGGTTTCAAAATCACGCTTTTGCACAAAATTTTCTCTTCTAAACCCTTCTGTCTTTAAACGAAAAAGAAATACAAAAATAAAAAAATTTGTCATTGGAATTTAAGAAAAAATAAAATAAAATTCTCAATGTCACGTAAGAGAAGTTGTCATTTTTCCTGTCTCACTATATCATTTTTCAAATATAAAAACATACAGTGATATTGAAAACCATTTGGAAGTTTGAACTTTGAAAATCATACTTGACCAATGAATGAGACACTCGAGGGTTGACTTTCGTCTACTATATTAACTATTAACTGTCACCACTTTAATTAAACACTTTAACTAACAACATATGATTAAGCCTCATTTGATCAAACAATCCATCACTTTGTGAGATATTCTGAAAAAAATAACAACTCAAAAATTTTATACAATTCAAGTAAAACTAATTATTTTCAAAACAACAATTTTTTACTTCAACATAAACACAAAAATAAACCAATTGTGGTCCACTTGATTCAAATCTCCCAAGTGTACAAGAAATATACATTAAACATCGCAAATAACTAAATATTTCAAAAATCAATATACATCTATAATTACATCTCTATCAAAACTAACAACAATTTGTTTGTGAATAACTGACTATTATTATAAAAGGCATATAGTCATTCATTACCTATATTACACACTTTCAAAAGGGTTTATACACTAAGACATTCCACATACTTTTGAAGTGAATAACAAAAGAAGTGAATTTTACATAATGAAGATATAGACCTCATTTAAATTTTTTGTGCACGATTTAGTTCAAATCTTGCCAATTTGTCCTTTATTCATGAGAAAGTCTAGATTTTTTTTACACTACTTAAGTAGGTCAAATTATTCTATACTCCTTTATCTTCTTAGTTACGTTCTCCAAACAAAAGAATACAAGAAAATGCATTAAAAAAATCTAGTCAAAAAAAAACTGAATTTTAAAAGATAAAATATTAAAAAAAAAAGGAGATAAACATATAATATCGATTCATTGTTATCTTAGACTTTTTCATCCATATTTAGGAAAAATGTATAACACATTAAACTCGTTCATTAAGCAGAAATAACATGTATAAGTGATAAAAAAAATGCGTTTACTACTCATCCTTCCATGATTTTAATCATCTTATGTAATTATAACATGAAAAAGTAAAATGATTTGAAATATTGTTAACATGTTAGCTTCATCGTGCTACAGTCCAAACACTCGTCCACCTCAGACACTCCGTTAAGATCATTTTCAATCTAATCTTTCATACTAAAAATTCTCATGAAAATTTTCTTGTAAATTTATTAAAAAAATTTACAAGATTTTTTTCTGTCATTTTTTCTAAAAAATTTAATTAGTATGTAATTCTTTTGTGGGTAATTATTTCCTACAAAATTATAAAATTTGCAAGTATTTTTTACCAAAATTTTTGCGAAAAGTGTTTTATACAAAATATTTTGCAAGAAAATTGATAGCAATTTCTTGCAATTTTTTTACAACAAAATTTGTAAGTATTTTCTAAAAAAAATCAAAACAAAATTAACAGGAAATATAAGTTTTTTTTAGTAGTGTTTGTCCTTTCCTCATTTCTCATTCAACTTAAAAGTCAAGTTAAATGGCAATAATTAATTTCTGAGAGAAAACTTAAGACTGTAACTTGTTTTAATGAATAATAGCAGAAACAAACACACTCACCATACAAATATATTTACTCTTCCTCTACAAATTTTTCCTCTCAATTTAACTTACTCTACTTTTTAATTCATTTTTAATTTTATTTTCTGTGTCTAAGTTATCTTGTTAAAGTTTGTTAAAACATATATCGTTGTCTTTTGATATAATTATTTATTTGGTACCTCAACTTTTTGGTTAAGTTCAATTTGGTATCCATACTTTTGGTTTGTTCAATTTAGTACTCCAATTATATAAAGAGATTCAATTTGGTCATTTCCGTTAAGTTGAAGTTAACATCGTGCCCGTACAAGACACATGTCAAGCCATGAAATTTTAATTTTTTTTTAAAAAATTATTATTTTTTCAAAAAATTTAAAAACTGTTACGTGTCAGTTTATCCTCATGCCACGTGGCAGCTTACAATCATGACACGTGGTAGTGGTAATAGTTGTTTTCAATTTAGTACCCAATTTAAATTTTTGGTTCAATTTAGTATCCCAATTTTTTAGAATGATCCAATTTCGTCCGTTCCAATTTGAGACTAAATTAGTAACTAAATTTAATTATAACTTATATATACATGTTAAAATAATTGTTTTGAATTTATACATCAAATCACTACACCTAAATATTCAAATTATTTTATTTTTTAAAAGTGTAAAAAATTTCATGTGTAAAAAATTATAAAAGTTAAAATGTAAAAAATAAAATAATTTAAGTATTTAGGTGAATGATTTGATGTATATATTAGGAAAAGTTATTGTAACATGTATATATAAGTTGTAATTAAGCTTATTTACTAATTTGGTCTCAAATTGGAGAGGACGAAATTGGATCATTTTAAGATATTGGAGTACTAAATTGAACCAAAAATTTAAATTGGGGTATTAACTTGAAAACAAATATTACCACTGCCACGTATCATGATTGTAAACTGTCACGTGGCACGATGATAAACTGACACGTGACAGTTTTTAAATTTTTTGAAAAAAAATAATTAAAAAAAGAATTTAAAAGAATTAAAAATTTCATAAGTATTAAAAGATGACCAAATTGAATCTCTTTATAAGTATTAAAAATTTCATAAGTATTAAAAGAATTAAAAGATGACCAAATTGAATCTCTTTATATAATTGGGGTACTAAATTGAATAAATAAAAAATATGAGTATCAAATTGAACATAACAAAAAAGTTAAGATACCAAATCAATAATTATACATAAAGATTGATGAAGAAATTCTTAGCTAAAAAAAAGGCAGAAAAATAAATTTGAATTTAAGAATGGAACCGTAGAGTAGCGGACCTATGAAGTGACTAAGGGGTCATGGCCCCCCAATTTTTTTACATCTATATAATTTTCATATTATTTTAAATAATTTTTTTTTTAAATTTTAATATTTTTAGTATTTTAATATTTTTTTATATATCTATATCTATACAAAGGAAAATATATTTTTTATTGTTCATATTTATTTTTTCATTTTACCTTTTAAATATATTTTAAAATAAAAATAGTTATTTTATTTATATTATCTTTTAACTAATCATTTATTTAATTTAACTATTTTTTTATTTAACTTTCTTTTAAGATTTAATCACTGTAAATGAAATATAATTATAGTAAAATTATAAAATTATTTTTATTTAATTTTATAATTGCAATAATAACAATAACAATAATTATAATTTTATTATTTTTTATTATCACAAAAAAGTAAATGTAATGTTTTTATTAGTTTGTGTGAAAATTTTGAAATTACTCTTTTAATTCATTTTTTCGCTCAAAAATATCAAGTTGGTAGTCCTTCAGTTATTTTTATTCTCAATTTGGTCCCGATTTTTGAAAAAATGATGCAATTTAGTAATTTCTCGTTAAATTTCTTGAATCAAATTAAGGTTTTTTTTATCAAAATTGAAGTTATAAATAAGGATGGTTTGCTTTATTGGTATAATTCACATAATCCTAATGTCAATTTTGATAAAAAAATCCTTACTCCGCGCTTCAAGAAATTTAACTAAATGATCAAATTGTATCAATTTTTAAAAAATCAAGACCAAATTGAGAATAGAAAAAAAATTAGAGAACAAACTTGACATTTTTGAACGAAAAAAGTAATTCAACAGAAATTTTGGTATCCCAAAATATTAGTTGATGATCTGCCACTGAAACCCGTAGAAGATGCACACAAATAATCCCAGCCACACACTACACTATCACCCCGTCCCATTCACCGTGCCCCCCGCCGTAGAAGAACCGTACACTCTCCCTATCACCGTCTTCTTTTTGGTTTTGAAACCCATTCATGAGTGATATATTTCTTATGCAATGGCAAGGCAACCCGCAATCGGTCGGTCATTCGTATGCAAAAAAACACGGAATGGCCGGACTATTCCAACGAGAAAAATTTATAACCGACAAAAGGTTAGTTCATAATTTTTTTTATTGTTAATTTTAAAAAATTTATATATTTATAACATATTTAATCATGTAAATATTTTTAAATTTAATATTTTTAATTAAATAAATTCAAATAGTTATTATATTTACATGTTTAATTATTTTATTATATTAATTGTGAAATAGAATAATTCTATTAAATCAAACATCACATATTCATAAATAAACAGAGCACGAGATAGAAAGTATAAAGGATTAGTTATTTTAGTTATCCATAATATATTGAATTAGGAATACTAAAACACAAAACAATGTCATAAACAGAACTAAAAAGGAACAAATGTCCAAAAGGTTGTTCACATATCAATGAATTACGAAGAAAAGAATAAGGGTTCTTCAAATGGGTTCAAGAGTGAGCCAGATCCAACACAAACCTAGACTACATTGTAGCATCCCCATCTGCATAGTGACCACCAGAGATTTCCACATCTGCTCACATCAAGATATTTGGTGATCATCGCAAAAAGGAAAGCCCTACAAAAACACAAACATAGAGAAAAATGGTAAGCTAGAGAAAAATCATTTTTAACATGTGAATGAGCAAGCAATTTATAAACAGATAAATCAATAAGCATACAAGGCATTTGATGGCAAACCATACAAGACATTCTGTAAGACCCGTAGAATTTAATTAATTAAATAAATAATTAATTAATAAATACGGGAGGGGTATTAATTATGACATTAAATTATGGTTGGTATGATGTGGAAAAGTGCTAGCTCATGTGGTTGAGAGCACTTTGATTGTGCGGGAGGCAGAATTCCTTACTCTTCAGCAGGGGACCATGACCGTGGCGGCATACATTGAGAAGTTCGAATATCTGTCACGTTTCTACACTCCAATAGTCACCGAGGAGTGGAGGTGTAGGAAGTTCGAGGGCGGACTAAAACATGAGTTACGTCGTTTCCTGGTGCCGCTTCGGATTAGAGAGTTTCCAGTTTTGGTCGAGCAGGCCAAGACTGTGGAGCAGTTGGAGACCGGGTCGAGTAGTGGAGGGAAACAACAGAGGACTACCCCAGATGTTAGACCACAGAGGAAACCTTATAGCAGACCGCCGACTACCTGGGGAAGGCTACAGTGTTATAACTGTGGCGGTGAGCACTTGAGGAGGGATTGTACTAGACCTACCAGCAGTACAGGTGGAGGCAGTAGCACTGGTAAGTGCTACGTATGTCAGCAGACAGGGCACTTTGCACGTCAGTGTCCTAACAGAAGACCAGCTGGTGGTGTGCCAGCTAAGAGGCCAGTAGAAGATCGACCCAGAGCACCGGGGCGTGTGTTCGCCTTGACGACCACGGAGGCAAAACAGTCAGGTAACCTTTTACAATTTCTATGTCTGTTGTATGACCACGAGGTGGTGGTGTTGTTCGACTCGGGAGCCACCCATTCATTTGTGTCTAATGAATGTGTGAGGAGGCTCGGACTTACGATGCGAGAGCTGGGGTGCGAGCTTTTAGTCTCGACGCCAGCGTCTGAAGAGGTATCCACCACTTCTATGTGCGTGGGGTGCCCTATGGAGGTGGCAGGCCGTAGGTTCAGGCTGAATCTCATTTGTTTGCCGATGGAAGGTCTAGACGTGATTCTAGGCATGGATTGGTTGTCGAGTAACCATGTCGTCATTGATTGCGGGCAGCGCAAGATAGAGTTTCCTGATACGGTGGGGTTAGAACTTATCTCGTCTAAACAGGCGGTGAGGGAGATTGAGGCTGGAGTTACATGTTGCATGATTGTGGCTCAGGCAGAGAAGATGAGCACGGCCGAGAAGATCAGCAGGATTCCGATAGTGGATGAATACGCAGATGTATTTCCGGATGAGATTCCAGAACTACCGCCTAGCAGGGATGTAGATTTCTCCATTGATCTCATCCCTGGTGTTGGGCCAGTTTCTATGGCACCGTACAAGATGGCACCTGCTGAGTTAGCCGAGTTAAAGAAGCAAATTGAGGATCTGCTTGAGAAGAAGTTTATCCGTCCGAGTGCATCACCGTGGGGAGCACCGGTTCTGTTAGTGAAAAAGAAAGATGGTAGCTCTCGATTATGTGTTGATTACCGGCAGCTGAATAAGTTAACAATAAAGAATAAGTACCCGTTGCCGAGGATTGATGATCTATTGGATCAGTTGAGGGGAGCTGTGGTGTTCTCAAAAATAGACCTGAGATCTGGATATCATCAGATCCTTGTTAGGCCGGAGGATGTCCAGAAGACGGCCTTTCGATCACGGTATGGTCACTACGAGTATGTGGTGATGCCATTTGGGGTGACCAATGCGCCGGCTATATTCATGGATTACATGAATAGGATTTTCAGGCCATACCTAGATCAGTTTGTAGTAGTGTTCATCGATGACATTCTGATCTACTCTAAGAGCAGGGAAGAACACGCAGAGCATCTGAGAGTAGTGTTAGGGATTCTCAGGGAGCATCAGTTGTATGGGAAATTATCGAAATGTGAATTCTGGTTGGAAGAGGTACAATTCCTGGGCCATGTGATCTCAACCCAAGGAATAGCCGTTGATCCGGCAAAGATAGAGACTGTGGTGAAGTGGGAGAGGCCCCAAACAGTTTCAGAGGTGCAGAGTTTTCTTGGTTTGGTAGGGTATTATCGACGGTTTGTGGAGGGTTTTTCCAAGATGGTGAGTCCTCTTACACAACTTACGAGAAAGGACCAGCCCTTCTTGTGGACAGATGAGTGTGAAGCTTGCTTCGAGAATATGAAGAGAAGACTGACCACCGCACCGATATTGGCAATCCCTGACACAGCTAAAACATTTGAGGTATACTGTGATGCCTCGTATCAGGGGTTAGGCTGTGTGTTGATGCAGGATAAACGGCATGTAGCTTATGCATCAAGACAATTGAAGGTGCATGAGAAGAATTACCCGACACACGACTTGGAGTTAGCGGCAGTTGTGTTTGCCCTCAAGACATGGAGGCATTACCTGTATGGAGCGTAGTTTCAGGTATTCAGCGATCATAAAAGCTTGAAATATTTGTTTGATCAAAAAGAGTTGAATATGAGACAGAGGCGTTGGATGGAGTATTTAAAGGATTACGACTTTGAGCTATTATACCATCCTGGTAAAGCTAATGTCGTACCAGACGCCTTGAGTAGGAAGAGGATTCATGTATCAGCTATGATGATTAGAGAGTTGGAGCTGATAGAACAGTTGAGAGACATGAATCTGGGGCTGGATATGGAGCCTGGACAGATACGATGCAGCATGTTGAGGATCACGAATGAGTTCCTAGATGAGCTCCGGGTGGAACAGGGTAAGGATCAGGAATTGCAGCTGATAATTGGTGAGTAGGGCACTGAGAAGAGGAAGGATTTCCGAATGGGCAGAGATGGGATTCTACGGTTCAGGGAGAGAGTGTGTGTTCCTAACAGTAGGGTTCTGAGGAAGATGCTCCTAGATGAGGGGCATAAGAGTCGTCTTAGCATACACCCGGGTATGACTAAGATGTACAAGGATTTGAAAGCCTCTTTCTGGTGGATGGGTATGAAGACGGATGTGGCTGATTATGTCACTTCTTGCTTGGTGTGTCAGAAAGAGAAGATAGAACATCAGCGACCGGGTGGTATGTTAGAACCTCTAGACATTCCACAATGGAAATGGGACAGCATTTCCATGGATTTCATCACTCACCTACCGAGATCAGTGAGAGGGCACGACTCAATCTAGGTGATAGTAGACAGGTTGACGAAGTGCGCTCATTTTCTGCCGATTAATCAGAAGATGAATATGGATAGGCTGGCAGATTTGTATGTGCGAGAGATTGTTAGATTACATGGGGTACCAGCGAGTATTGTGTCAGACAAAGACCCGAGATTCACATCGAGGTTCTGGCAGTCATTGCAGAACGCTTTGGGTACCCAGCTCAGGATGAGCTCCGCCTATCATCCTCAAACTGATGGACAGTCTGAGCGGACTATACAGTCATTAGAGGACCTTTTGAGAACCTATGTTTTAGACCATCTGGGTACATGGAGTGATGTGTTGCCGTTGGTAGAATTCACGTATAATAACAGTTACCATACCAGTATTGGAATGGCTCCCTACGAGGCCTTGTATGGTAGGAGATGTAGGACGCCATTGTGTTGGCAGCAGGATGGCGAGGCAGTGGTTCTTGGGCCAGAGTTCTTACAGCAGACCACCGAGAAGGTGAGAGTGATTCAGGATCGAATGCGCGCGACTCAGAGCAGGCAGAAGTCTTACGCGGACAAGAGGAGGAGGCCGCTTGAGTTTGAGGCAGGGGACCACGTATTTCTCAGAGTTACCCCTACTGCAGGTATTGACAGGGCACTTAAATCGAGGAAGCTGACACCTCGATTCATCAGACCATATCAGATCATGAGGAGGATTGGTCCTGCAGCGTACGAGATGGCATTGCCACCACACTTGGGAAACTTGCATAATGTTTTCCATGTGTCACAGTTGAGAAAATACATAGTCGATCCTACACATATCCTGGAGGATGACGATGTGCAGATACGAGAGGACTTAACCATTGGAGCCGAACCAGTGAGAATCTTGGATTCTCAAACAAAACAGCTCAGAGGGAAGGAAATCAGAACCGTAAAAGTCCTATGGGATGAGGCAACTCAAGAAATGACATGGGAGATGGACAATGTCATGAGGCGGTCCTATCCTCATCTTTTCACTGGTAAGTTCTCTTTTTCGAGGATGAAAAATTTAAAAAGGGGGGAGTATTGTAAGACCCGTAGAATTTAATTAATTAAATAAATAATTAATTAATAAATACGGGAGGGTTATTAATTATGACATTAAATTATGGTTGGTATGATGTGGAAAAGTGCTAGCTCATGTGGTTGAGAGCACTTTGATTGTGCGAGAGGACTTGGGTTCGAGTCCTATGTATGCTAACTTTTGATGTTATGGTTTTGTTATTTAAATTTATGAAAACATGTTCTT
>Ga0214542_1005837_pt1 | contig 23057 bp, 9 predicted proteins | sample CNSS1metaG_FD_160096 | JGI IMG/M metagenome (GOLD analysis project Ga0214542, IMG submission 160096) | Root nodule microbial communities from cowpea collected in UCLA plant growth center, Los Angeles, California, USA - CNSS1 | ecosystem: Host-associated > Plants > Roots > Nodule | place: USA...
TTTTTTTTTTTTTGATATAAATATATATATATATATATATATATATATATATATATATATATATATATATATATATATATATATATATATATATATATATATATTATAAATGAAATGGTCCTAAATAATGAGTATTAAATTTCATGTATATAAATTATAAATTTACTGTTTTTTTATTCATATAATAAAATTACCCTCTTTCTATAATTTTATAAATATTTTATTGAAAAATAAATGATTGAATATTTAAAACAACAATAAATAAGTGTAACATTGAATCAATAATTCAACAAATTGTCGGGAAAACAATAATAAAAAAATAATCATAAACAAGGTTTGCAAACTAAAGTTTTCTACTGTTATTTTAAAGATTTTGACAACAAAATATAAGTTCCATTGAAATAAATTATTTTCAAATACGAATATAAATAATTTACTAAAAACATAAAAACTATTAAAAAACCTATACTGCCAAAGCATAGAGTATTTTTTTATTAACATTTTATTTATTAATTTCATCCACAGTAGATGAAATGCTTTATTAAACAATATTCTATCTAAAATCTTTCATAATTAAATTAATTGACTTTCCAAATGGAAAGATGAATTCAACTACCATGAAAAATAAAGAAACAGTTAAATTACAAGACAAAAGATTAGTGATTACTTGCTAACTGTGGTCCACTTTCCACCTCACGTGGACAAAGTGACATTACCTTTTAAAGAAAATAAAACCATAAAGAAAATTCATTAAATGCTATACGTACAATGAATAATAATCACCAATTGACTAAGAATAGAAAAAGACGCAAACTCCCAAAAGTTATCTAAATTGTTAATCATTCACTGCAGTTTTAAATAAGTTATACGATTATATTTCTCTCTTTCTCCCTTTTTTTTTATCTTATTTGGCTCGATTTCTACACTATTTTTAGAAAGTCAATAAATTCGAGTAATCAAAGGGATAAGTTTCAAATCACATTGGGAAAACTAAAAATATTATTGTCACTAAATGCAATATATGTTGAATGATTGAAAATAATGTATCTGAAAAAGTTTCATATCACCTAGAATAAGTAAGGATATGGGTTGATCGTTATATAATTGATTTTAAGTTTATGATTTTAGTCATTTCAAATTTAAAATATTTTGAGTTTGTATTTGACTTTTTCTCGTACTCTTGTAGTAAAATGTTTTGAAGTGTTATTCAATTCTTACTTTAAAAAGTGTGAGTGTATTTATGATCAAAAGACATGAGAGAATTATCTATGTGTTGTACAAAATTTCACATAGTGTTATTCTTTAGTTGTTATTAGATAACAATTATGGTTTTTCTTCGATTTTGGATTTTCTATGTTATATTCTTATGTTGTTCATAGTTTTTTATCGATAGGGTGATTCTCATAGGTAAAAATTAACTCTTTGTTTTTGGAGAATCATCCTTAGTTGTTGAGGTTGCAATGGCATTTGCAAGTCTTGTGAAATGTGACATAGAGAAATTTGATTGAAGGCTAAATTTTGGCATGTGGCAAAGTCAAGTCAAAGATGTGTTGATATAACCTGGACTACATAAGGCTTTGAAAGGAAGAACTTCTGACATGGAGAAGGAATGGGAGGAACTAGATTTGAGAGTTGTTAGTGCAATATGCTTGTATTTGGCTTAGAATGTTCTTGCAAACGTACAAAAGATGCCAACGACAAAGGAACTTTAGGAGAGACTCAAAGGCTTATATAAGACAAAGGGCATCTCAAATCCATTGTTAATGAAAGAAAAGTTTCATAACCTGCGCAATAGTGATGATACGAAAGTCTCTGATTATCTTAGTAATATTAATGAAATTGTCTCTAAATTTGAAGAGATTGAAGTTAAGGTCGAGAAGAATATATAGCATTAAGACTCATTTGGTCTCTTCCGTCTTTCTTTGAGCTTTTCAAGCTTGTCTTGATGTATGGCAAGGAAACTTTGAGCTTTGATGAAGTTGTTGGTAAGACCGTTTATAAAGAAAGGAGGATGAAAAGTAATAAAAGCATGTCAACACACTCAATGATGACTATTAGAAGTGAGACACATGAGAACAAGAACTATACAAAAAAGATGGTATGTTGAGTATGTGGAAAGACGGGGCATGTGAAGGAAAATTGTCAGGTGGAGAAACATCACGAAAAAATGACTTAGATTCAAATAGTAAGAATGTGTCTCTTATTTTGGGTGAGGGTGATCTTTTGTGAAAGATGCGAGGAACATCCTCATGGCATAAACGAGTTGCCATGGATAAGGATGAATCTTTGCTAGTGGGCTTGGTTTGTGAAGGTATCAGAAGGAGGGACACACATGAACCTCACAATATGTGGTTGCGTTTCTCTCCAACGAGTTGTAGGAAGCTGATTTGTGTGTGGTGATTATACACAGTCATTGGTTATCTTTCATGTATATGCGTAATGAAAGGAAATTATTGGGATGGTTTAATTCCAAGTGAGTGGACTCTTTGTGGTGGAGTATGATTGTTGGTATAGATAATGAAGATGTTAGAAGTGAGTTTTAAGCCTAACTCAACCCCACAAAACTATACTCGTACGGGACAATTTTGCCGAGTTCCTTAGAGAGAGTTGTCTCGCGCCCCTAGGTATTCTCTACTATATTATGAAATTGCCTTATCTCTAATCGATGTGGGACTTCCACCACAAGCCCTCATGCTGAGGTATATACATCTCGTGCGTGGGACTAGAAATTAATGGGTGGTCCGTTAGCTGCCCAATAGCATGTGGAACAGAATGTCCAAGAATAGGATAGACTTTGTTTTAAACAATGACTCTGATACAATGTTAGAAGTGGAGTTTAAGCATAACTCAACCTCACAAAACTGGTTTGTAAGGTAAGATTTGCACCTCACTTATATACTATGAAATTGCCTCATCTCTAGTCGATGTGAAACTTCCAACAGAAACGTTTATTTTAATCATTATGGGGATTGTTGAGTTGATGAAATTAATATGTCTTGAAAAGTCTCACATCACCTAATATAAACAAGAAAGTGTGTGTTGGCTATATAATGAACTCTAAGTTCATGGTTTTAGTCATCCCAGGTCTAAGACACTTTGAACTTGTATTTGACTTTTTTTATACTTTTGTAATAGAATGTGGTGAGGTATAGTTAAATTCTTATTTTGAAGAGTCTGAGTGCACTTTGAATCAAAAAGCATGAAACAATTTTTTATGTGCACTTTGAATAAAAAGCATGAAACAATTTTTTATATATTATAAAAATTTTCACATAATATTATATAAAAAGCATGAAACAATTTTTTATATATTATAAAAATTTTCACATAATATTATTCTAATTGTATATTGTCATTACACAGTACTTATAATTTTCCTTCGATTTTGAAATTTGCACATTATATTTTTGTAGTAATTTTATTTCTCTCGTTGTACTGTGATTCTCATATGTAAAGTCGATAATATAATTCATAATATATTTTTTTCTCAATCCTTTACAATAATAATTCTTTTGGATGTAGTTCGACTAAAACCCTACAAACTATAAAAAAATAAGATGTATATTACTGTCATCATCACTATCTAGCCATAACATAAATGAAAAAAAAAAACAGCTTTGGATTATTTGTTCTGTTTGGATGAGACCCACAAAATAATGCTAAGCCCCCACATATGATTAATTGTTTGGATTTGGTAAGATTTGTTGGAACTTTATGATTTTAAATAATTCAGACAAAGTCGTTTATCATCATAATTTTAATTAAAAGAAAAACAAAATGACATTTTAAACTTCGGTTTCTTTCCCATTTTCTCTCTTTTAGTCGCTCCTTACTAAAATGACAAAAAAATATGAAATAAAGATAACCTAAAACCTTAATAAAATAAATTCATAATTTTTCTACTTATATATTATTTACTTTTACGTAAATGTAAAACTTTCAACTAATTTTATTTTCCGTCTTAAAGTTATAATACGTAATGAATACATGTCAATAAATTCAGAAATAAAGACAATATAGTTTTTATTTTATTTCTCTAATTATACTCGAGAGTAGTTATGTTTCACAAAAACATGGATGGATACTTTAGAATTTATGAATTATATGTCTCGTAGAAATTACTGCTGAAAACTAAAAGTTTGTAAAATAGCTTTCAATGATTGAATTAAAAATATTTAGTGGCATTAGTCATCAATGATCCATCTAACCTAAAATGATTTCAATATATATATATATATATATATATATATATATATATATATATATATATATATATATATAAAAGACCTAAAATTCCCAATAATAAACCAAAATTCCTTACACGATTTGTTACAAATGTTTTTTGACAAGCATTTACCGCAATAGGGCGGGTGAACCAAAAGCCTATTAATAAATAAGAACACATTCCAATTAATTCCCAAAAAAAATAAATTTGTATCAAATTTGAACTAGTAACTAATCTCAACATTTAAATATTAAAAAGAGTAAGATAAGCAAAAAATCTCAAATATCCTTGATCATGAGACATATAATTATCACTATAAATAAGAACGATATATATATATATATATATATATATAATTAGTCAGATGATATCCGCTCTCAAAAAGGTATCAAATGAGTCCCAATTTTTGAAACAATATTTCAATTAAGTTCATTTCAGAAAAAAATTATTAACACCATTAACGGTATTGGTATTTAAAATTCCTTACAAAATTAAGTATTTATATTTATATTAGAATTTAGTGGTAAAAGTCATTAATAAAGTTGACGGTGTTAATAATTTTTTGTTGAAAGGAACTTAATTGAATTACTTTTTCAAAAGTTGGAACTCGATTTACACAATTTTAAAAGCGGATACCAAAGACATATCTGAAAGAAGATAATTACTATCCGACTAATTAAACCATATATATATATATATATATAAATTATATTATATTTGAGATGTGAAAAATATTTATTTTACAAGAGAAAAAAAAATAAATAAAAACAAACAAGTAAAAACATAATTAATCAACTCATCAGAACAATACAAAAGTCATGTCAATAAATGTCGTACAAAATAGAAGATTTCAAATCACTTTTTCTAAAATTTGGTTATGCAAGGAACAACATTCAAAGTGGTACTTAAATAATTTAAAATCAAGAACTCTTATCCCAAATAAGTTAAACGTTGTTATTTTATTTAAATAATGATATTTTTACTCATTTTTTATTTATTTTTAACTTATTATTTTAATTATTTTTTAGTAATGTGATATAATAATCTAAAAATAATTAAAATAATAAATTAAAAATAGATAAAAAATGAATTAAAATATCATTATTTTATTTTTGTAGTAATATTATTATTTTTATTATATTTCATCGTCTTAAAACAACTTGTTCCACACTAAAATTTAAAGCTCATGAGCTACTTATATATAGAGATATATTTCAAAGAATTTAAATAAAATAAAAATTCAGTATAAAATAAATGAAGTTGAGATGATCACTCTTCTCAACTATCATATTAAAAATGATGACTAAAATTTTATGAAAATAAAAAGAAAAGGATTAAATAGAGTGAATAGATATTTACTTTATTTAAAATTTCAATCGATGCAAGATAATCCTTAACTTCTTAATTATCGTGTCATAAGGTTATAAATTGAAATAGAAGTAAATTAGGAATTGAAATTAAGTGAAGGGAAAAAGTAAAATATGTTTGCATGAAGAAAGAAATATCATAAGGTGCAGAAGCTATTTACTTTTGTTTATTAAATAGCATAAATTTTATTTATAAAAATATTTAAAAGGATTTAGCTGTTTTCGTGGAAATTTTGAACATAATTAAGATGAGAAACTTGAGAATTTTAGGAGGAAAAAGTTAACAAAAAGATAACCTTTTTTTCTAATTTTATAAATAGAAATATTGAACGAGTGATATTTCTTAAGAAAATACAAATAAAGTAAAATTAAATGTAGATATTTCGGATGATGGAAATTTAACCTTAATTTGCTATATTGGTGAAATAAAAGTTTATTATTAAGAGATTGGGTAATTAAAGAAATTGGTTTTGAACTAAGTTTAGATGGTTCTCTCAATGAGTACTTCTCACCACTACCCAATTTTGTATATATAGATTATTACATCCTAAGTATTTAAGTATATTTATTTATTTATTTTATTAAAAAAGAAAAAGATAGATTCATATTTAATCAATATCACAAAACTAGTTAATAAAATAAAAATAACTAAACTTTATACTATCTCATTACCATTTTTTTCATTAGATATTGGTTCGATAAACAAAATAAAAAATATGTTATAAATAATAAGAATTTACATAGGAGATAAATATGTAAGCACGTTGCCCAAAATAGAAAAAGAAGCCCACAAAAATTAAGAAAACGAAGTCCTAGATTCAACAACAGTTACCCTACACATTGAGCCCCTAACCCTACACGAACACATTCTTCAAAATAATCTCACCAAATTCAAGGCTACGCATATACTTATATGTTCATATATTCACATGCTGTGAGATTTCATGTCGATATATTTATTTCAATCCTAGATATTAGCAGATAGTTTGATGGTAACATATAACAGTTGGAATAATAAATCTGAAAAATAATATATTTCATTCTAATTTATAATTTTGATATCATATTAAGAAGTGAACTTTAAACTTAACTCAATTTTACAAATCTAGTTTGTAGATGAGATTTTGTCTCCACTTACATATTATAAATTAGTTTTATCTCTAGTTGATGTGAGACTTTCTACACATATATTATTTAATAAATTTAACTAAAACGTTGTTGAGAAGATCACATTTTTAAGACGTGATTGTCATTACTATTAATGTATTATATGTAATGTGATGTGCAAGTTCCTCAAATATGACATGAACATCTTGATTAAAATATGATTTGTATTTATTTATGTTTATATTAGGTGCATGGAGGATGTTTATTATAATGAAGCAGCACTGCATTTGGAAAATAATAGGAGGGATAATTTATTGTCCTGGTTTCAGTAACCAAAGCTTTTAATAAAAAGCTTTATAATCCTACAATAGTGTTGTGATTTCACGAAATATTATTTTAAAAATAAAAAAAAAAAAGCGACGGTTAGACTCACTCTATATATGTCATTAATTTTAAAACATAAATTAATGTAGTGTGGGTCTCATGTTGGCTTAACCGTCGCAAGTTGAGTCGGATATACAACCCACTCAAAATTACCATAGCTTCCAGGCTGAGAGGATGAGCCATATTCTCACACAAAATGGACGTAATTGCGTCCGTTTTATGCTTTTGAATGGGTTTAAATGGGAAGCTATTTTATTGTTTTCTTGCGATGATTGTTGAGCATTACCATCTCTTGTACCATTTTATGCTCACGCACACCATCATAATAGGTGGACAATCAACCACAAACAAGGCACAATGGTAAGCTTATTTATTTTTATAAAGTTATATCATATATATATATATATATATAGTTGTCAATTTGAATAGTTCATAGGGTTTAGCTTTGACCCACTTGGGGTTGGAGCAAAAAATGTCTACACAGCTAAAAAGCCTCCTATTAAAAAAAACCAAAGGGTCGAAAAGTCCATAAAAGCCTTTTGGATCAAAGTCAACCCATGACCTTTCTTTTTAAACATGAATATATATATATATATATATATATATATATATATATATATATATATATATATATTTTAAATATTATTATTAAACTTTTTCAACTCATCTTGATTATCCATCCAGCCTGACCCGACTCAACTGTCAAACCAGGCCGATCTGACTCACTCGTCGGCCAAAACAACTTGTCTCTAATCTTCCAAAAATTAAGATTCCTAAATTTGTTTATGAATTTGAATTTGAATTTTTAAGAAGAATATACTGAATTGATAGAGTGCCACCAAATTTCACACAAGTATTTTCATAAACAATTGAATGAAAAACCCTAAATCTCACAAGAGTTTCTCGTAAAAAATTGGATAAAAAGCATAATAAGGTTCATGTGAATTGGAGACATAATATTAATCACAAATCTAATTTGACTCCGATATCAATTATTAGATTATAGAAACGTGAAATAACAATAAATCTTATAGAAACGTGAAATAGCAATCAGTTATAATATAAGCAATAAAAAGTTTTTGATAGACCTAAATATAAATAAATTTCAATCTTTTTCATCTTATTTGATGATATCATTATGAAAATATCTTTAAGTTGATTAATCTGTTTTCTTTTCTAGATATCGTTCTAAAGAATGCGACTTTGCTTTTTTTTTTTTTTTAAATTATATGATATTACATACTTTTTTAATTGGTAAAAATAAATCAAGTTTTAACTATATTTGAGTACCAAAAAAGTAAGACAAATGGTAACTAATTAACACTTTTAAGAGATACTAGTAAAGAAGTTAAAAGCAATTTATTCATATAATTTTTGTAATATATATGTTCTAATTTAACTCCAATAAATTTCTTTCTTTTAATTCTTTAATTAACCTTAACAAGATAAAAAATTGTAATCGTAGAAGATGCAATGAAGCTCCCAAGTACTTCTCAAAAGCTCTTTTAGGTTTGGTGTGTTGTGTGGGGAATCACAATACATAGAAAGTGATGAAATTGTTTACTTCTAAAAAGCCAAACAGGGACAAAGATTTTTTAAGGATTATTAAAATCAACAACCATCATTTTTTTTCCTCTGATTCACTTCTGTCATCATATTTATTGTTCACAAAGTATCTGCTCAACAACTTTTGCATTATCACTGTACTTCCAATACACTTTTTTTTTTCTTATCATGTTTTTAGATTCCATTTTGTAGCCTGTTTCTACCTTTCCTTTTTGTTTTAAATCGAGTTAAGTATAATGATCTTGGAATTCAAATTCTTATGAAGTTTCAGTATATTTTCTATATCTAAATTTAAAAAATAATGGATGTAATGCTTTTAATTTAATGATGTTAATTATTTTAGACTTTTTAAATAATATTTTAGATTAATATTTGAATCCAAACATATCAAAATGATGTAAATAATTTAATTATCATCTTAAAATGCGTTCAGCTAAAAGACACATAAAGGATTCTCTCTACAAATTTATCTGTAATGGCTGTTCAAACTTTTCATGGTAGGTAAACAAGAATTCAGAATTTTCTTTTTATTTTTTCTTAAAATTTTAAAATATACTAATATTAGTATATCAACATTTTTAATATATTTTACAATATTAAAATTATTGTCTATCAATCTATTTTAAGACACACAACAATACTAATAATTTAAAATGATTTGAATAAAACTACACATTCCAATGCAGGGTACAAAAATGTCCACTTTTTTTAGTCTGTTGTTTACTCAGTGTCTTTAAAGGGCCATAACATTATTTTACAGCAGTGTGGTACTTTGAAGAAAAAAATAAAAATAAAGGACACAAACATGTGTTGGTTAAATAGAAGAATTATGAACAAAAGAACAAAAAAGTGTGTTCATTATATCTAAGAAAAAGTTATCAACAAAGGAATACAAAAGTGTGATGACGAAATATAAAAATAGTCGGTAACAATTTAAATTGGATGGGAGGGATTGACTTTAATATTGATTAAAAAATAAACAAATTATAATAGAAATGTAATTATTTTAAAAATAATTTTGTTTCCTTAATCTGAAAAAAAAAATTATAATAGAAATGTAATTATTTAATTGAAATATTTTTTTTGTCAACACTATTGATGCATTAAAAAAACCCACTTGAAGATTCGGTTTTAGCCAACAAGTGTGCTATGCTCAAATGTGAAGAAACTGCTAGAAAAAAAAAATTGAATAAAATATATGTTTATTTTATATTACACGACGATCAGTTGAATCAAATATATAGAATATAAGACATATTTGATGTTCATTCTAATCAATCCACCTTGTATCTTATAAAAAGCTTTTTCTTTAGATTGAGAAAATCGTTTTTTTAATTTGCATCGAAAGTTATCTCGATAACAAAAGAGTAATCCTTTATAATTTTTAGATAATAATTGACTATTAATATCCTTTGTAAAGTCCTTTGAGAGATTCAAAAGTTTACACCTCTGAACAATATTTTCTATTATGTGTACCATGTGTCAAATAACTATTTTTCTTTAAACACGTGTTTTCTCTTTGACAAGTTATCTACTACTGCAAAAGAATCTGGAAGATTTGAGAATGTTCTTTGTGATTCTCCTCCAAGTTCTAATGATGTCGAAGTAAAAAACCTTGACATGTGCCATCATATCTTTCATATTTGATAATGTTACAAAGGTGGTGAGATTGTTTACTGTAGCAAGACATGATAATATTTTCAATATATTTTGCAACAAACTAATGATAAAGATAAGTTTCATACGAAGATATAAAATTACTATCTTCATCAACTACTTCAATATCTTCGGTCTAATATGACCTTTTGGAAAGTTATTAAGTTGTATGTATGAAGTGTTTTTCAATTATTTCCTTATAAGAAAATATCTAATTAATTACCAATTTTAGTGACAAAAAATAATTAATTATTATAGTGATCAATTTATAAACTAAAACTTATTGGAAACTACAATAATTTCTAAAAAAATGATCTCTAAATTGATTATTATAGTGAATTCATTTCTAAATTGGTTACTAACATTTAGCTACCAAAACAATTGATCTCTAAATTTGTATCTACATTGGTCACTAATAGAGACAAATTTAGTGACTAATTTTTTTTGTAGATAAAACCTTAGTAACTAATGTTAATGACAAATTTAGATATCAATTCACTATGATCAATTTAAAAACTATTTTAGTTACCAATATTTTTAGCTTATAAATTTATATCTAAATTGGTCACTATAATGACTAATTATTTTTTATCCCTAAAATTAGTCATTAATTAAACATTTTCTTGTAGTGTTTTAAATATAAATTAAGAAATGTTTATCTAGCTTACTGATCTACAAACTATATTTTATAATTATTTCTAGGTGTAAAAATAATTTGGTTGACTAATATATTTGGGCAAATTTGATATTACTTAATTTTTGTAGTATTTTCTATTCAAAAATCGATGTATTCATTTAATTAGAGTGTGGTGTTAGGAATCCAAGTGTGAGTCTAAGTCGCACATTGACCAGAAATGAAAAAGTAGAGCACTATATAAGAATCAAGACCCATAAATTCATTGTCTTAAGGTTTTGAGTTGAGAGTGGTGTCAATGCCTTATGTGATTGAGCTCAGGTCTCATTGGTGTTGTTTCTCCTCAGTAAAACCTTCTTGGTAAAACCTGACATGTGGTTCCTTGAACGTTCTTAATTTCTCACGTGAAATAGGGTTTGCCTGTCGTAATAGAATATACACTATTTTCAATCTCAAAACACAAGAAGTTGATGATTTTTTTTCCCACTTTTATTTTTTATTTTGTTTTCACATAAGAGCTAAATTAAAGAAAGTATTCCAAAGTGCATGTGCGTGTAATTTAGTTTTCTTGTACTTTATTTCCTTTATTTTCTCAATAAAACAACTTAAGATTTTTGGTGTAAGTGTGTATGTAAGTTTTCAAGAAATTAGATTGGAAAATGGTATTAAATTATTAATCCACATTTAACTAAGAACAAAAAAAGAAAAAAAAACTATGGACTATTTCTCTGTTGGACAAGAAAAAAAAATGTGATAATAGAATTGGAAAATATTCCTTGTTTAAGACATTTTTTCATTTATTAAAGCTATGGGTAAATTAAGGGAGAATAAATGTATTTTTAAATTTTAATTTATTATTCTTTTTTTATAATTAAAATAGTTATGTATCATATGAACTCAATTTTATAAATTCAAATAATTTACTAAATGAGTGAAGCTAATATAGCTTACAATATAAAAGAAAAAATATCACTAATAACTAATTTTAGTGACCATAAGAAATTATTAATCAGTATAGTATGATAAATTTATATACTAATTTACAAAATAAAAATTTATTGATTACTAAAATAGTTATTATGAATAAAAAATTATAATATCTCTATATTGGTTTCTAAAATTTAGTTTTGTTTTGAATAATTTTTTTTATGAATTTATAATAAAATATTTAAAGTAGATACTGATAAAACCTTTTCTTTTTCTTTATGTTGTCCATAATATTATGTAATGTAATAAACTATTCAATAAAATATTTTCTTATGAAAAATGTGTTTGTTAAAACAGTATCAGTCAAACATGGTCTAATTGTTTTTCAATGATCCAAAAAAAAGTCAATTATGGTCTAATGAGAAAAATGAATAATTATTTACAAAGTTTTGTCATTGACTAATCTTAAATGCATGTGACTAAATATCATATTAATTATTGCACGAATGCATGGAATAATTAGTAACCAATGATTTTGACCATGCTTAATGAATCATGATTCAAACGAAAAAAATAACTTAAAATAAACGAAGTAATTAAGTAAGTGCTTTGTTTAATTGAGTAAGTTTTAACTTCTTAAAGGTTGTTGGAATCATAAATAAAAAAAAATGTGACCGAAAAGTAGGATATCAAAGTCAACAAACTCAACTTACAAGTTATGGGTTGAGCTAAAATTTCTACATAATAATATATTATCATTATTTTAAAATTTAAGTACTAAAAGAAATAGTCTTTCTAAACATAAAATTTAAACAACCATTTAAAAATATGAAAAAAAATATATTTGTCATCATTTTTTTTTACTTATTTGCTTACTTGATATTAATTAATAATTTTATTATTAAGTTGTCAATATCATATTATTTCAAGATAAAACTAGCTTAAAATTTATCAGTCATATCTAAATTATATAATCTTTGACAATAACAAAAAATGCATTTTACTTGTAGAGAAAGATTATTTATTTTTTCTATAATAATTTATCAGAACAAGATTGTAAAATAAAATGAGTTTAATTATAATTATTTACATTAAATTAAAATACTTTTTATATTGAAAAAATATTTAAAAATTTTAGTTTTAATTTAATTATTAATGAATTTAATAATTTGAGAGAAAAAAGAATAATCTATTAGATATATGTAATTTTTTCATAATTATAATTATCTTAAATTATATATTTATTTTTATATTAATGACAATAATAAATTATATAAATTTTGAATATTTGTCCGTGCATATAAATTTGTTTTCTCTCACTAGTTTTTCAATCAACTATTTATGTAAATTACCTATTCTATTTTTCTATTTGCAAAATATAATAGAAGGCTTATCTACAAGAATTATGAAGAACCCAATAGTATTTCGTTGACTAAGTATAAAATTAAGAATTTAATTAAAACTTTCAAAACCATAATACTATAGGGATTCGAAAGAATAACAAACAAATACTTTTTTGTTATGCAGATTATGTTTGTTAAAACACTAATTAATGGTCAAACATGGCCTACTAATGATTTCCCATATCAGTGTTATTGAACATGTTTCATGCATCATCATTCATACAAAAAAAACCTATTTTATCTCATTGTAAGAGTTTCAACCTCTACGTTGCTATTGGCAAAGAATATTATAATGTTTCATATTGCTTTTTTTTAGTAAAACGCATTAACCATTGGGAAGATCAGCTTCTTAATTTATTCTAATATATAAAATATAAAAGTTATACTTAATTAAATTGCTTATTTACTCGTTTATATCTAAAATGTAAGCACAATCATATAATAATCTTTAATGAATCCATAACATAATTTCAACAAACCAACTTTTCTAAGTAGGTTTACAATATATGATTTTAATTATGGTAAACAAATAAAATTGATTTTGGTGAGAGATTCCTATGTCTTTTTTTTAAATTACTTGGTAACTTTTTCCCTTGACACATGCAACAATGCAAGAAAACACAATTTTTCCGTTCACACATTGTCACTCACTCTCAACAAAAATGAGAATTACAATACCCTCAAACAATCATTTCAAAACATGAAACACATCATCATCAACCCTAAAAGAAACAAAAGAATGAGGGTTTTGGGGCATAATGCTTACCCAAAGCTCACACCTTATAGCAGCAACCTCGTGAAGCCCAAATGCAAGATCGTGTTGTGCGAAGAAGAAATGTGAAAGGTGCCAGCAGAACTGGAGTGAAATGACTGAAAATGAAATATAAGTGTGAAATGCAAAAAGATGGGAGGCAACAAAGTACAAGGCGAAAAATAAATTACAAGTTTAGCTTTTCTTGAATAAAATAACACTTTACCTTAGCTACACTACAAGTTTCAACTTTTCTTCAATAAAAAAATATTTTCATTTTGCATTTCCTTTTGCATCGGACAAACCCTTATACCCAATTTAATAGTTAGCGTTGGCCTAATCCACGCTGTACCGTCATTAACATGATGCACTTCTCAAATGGCAACATGTGGCTTAATAACGAAATTTTGAAAATTTAATATAATTGTGTGACTTATTATGTAGGCCATTCAAAAAAATGACATGTGATGGGTTTTTGTTTTTTCATTTGCGCTTTTCTCTTCTATTATTTTAAAATTGTAAATAATATTTTAGAGTTTATTAAATGTTTGTTAGGTCCACGCTAATTAATTTGTATCTTATTTTTCTATTTTGCTTCTTTGTTGGAAACTAATGGGAGGTTATTTGCTTCTTAGACCGTGTCCAAACTACTATATGAAATCTATTTTAAAGTTTTATTGTAATATTGATTGATTTTTTGAAACACTAGTTAAAAAATTGTTTTTAATTATGTATAATAAATGCAATCTATAAAAGTGTGGTCATATTCTTGCGATTTCTTGAAAGTATAGATTACAATTTATTCATAGAACCGTAATTTTCATCTATTAGATTATAAAATATAATTTTACATAAAACCGTAATAAATACTTTCTCAATAAAGTTAATTTCAATATTTTTAACTTAATTTGTGTACAATATTAATTTTTTAATCTAAAATTTAATATTAAACTTGTCGTGTTTTTCTACAAAAAATCACATGCACATAAGACTGTATATGCAACATGTTATCATGATTAGTAAATTATAGGATTAAATATGTTTTTAGTTCTTTCAAACAAAATTTAAATTTTTTAAGTTTATTTAGTGTTTCAAACGCATTAAATGATAATATTTAAGATGTTTACATCATTTGACATACTTTTACTTTAATATTAATTAAGAAACTATTATGAAACGTCAATTTTGAAGTTGGGAGACTTAATTTGGTCAAAATATCAAAGACGAACTAAAAACATATTTAACCCTAAATTATATATACGTAATGCATCATAATGTAGTTGAATTATTTTCTCCTTAATTTTCTGAGGATAAAATTGTCGTTGAACTAAACCATTTAATTTAAACTTTTTGAATTATAGTCAAAGTCACTATTAACAGAACGAAAATCACGTTGCTTCCATAGTACATTCTGATGTTAAGTACGATTAGAAATTCAAAAGTGGAAGATTTTGGGTTTATTCAAAAATCCAAAGAGAATATATTTGGAGGGGTTTAATTTTTGTCAAAATTCACGGCTTTGTACGAATATGATATTTAATTTTTTTATGTTCTAAGGTTATTGTCTCCCAAAAACTAACTTAAAATTCAAAAGTGAGTTTAGAAGGTTAGAATCAACGGCTGAAATCTTTTAAATTAACTTAATGCATCATTAATGAAGATACATGTGTTTATTAAATTGATAAAACTAATTTTTAAGTCTTTATAATATGTTATTAAATTAATTTTAAACTCTTATAATTTTTATTTATTGATAATCGTTATATTGTTTTGCTTTGCATATTGTACTATTCATCTTATATAAAGTCTTAAAGGGATTTAAGTTAATATTAAAATAAAAGATAACACATTTAGTAAATATCTTAAATTTATTATGTTGATGTGTAATTGTCAAAATATAATATATGTAACTTAATTAAAAATGGTAAAATGTAAATTTATAGATAAAAATTACAAGAATAGAAAAAAACAAATATTTAAAACTACATCTAGAAATTACTATTTACAAAATGTAATACATCAGTATTTGAATTTGCTTTTGTCTTTGAACTTTAGCCATCATTTTCTTGAACTTAGAAATGCACACTTTAATTTAAGAAAAATAACTAAGACTTGTCTAAATAATAAAATTCCACATTAGCAATTTCAATGTTACCTTACACGTTGCTCTTTGAAAAATATTTTCTTTTCTCGGAAAGACAAGAAAAATAATATATAAAACATCCTTATTGAAAAAAATGTGAAACGATTGAAAGTTCTATTTAGGAGAGGTAAAAATAGACCCAAGTTGTTTGTTAATATAAAACTTTGAAGATATATTTTTTACAATTTTATTTTTAGAATACGTAAAAAAAAAAATTGTATTCAAATTAGTGATAAAATTATCGAGTATCATTACTAAAAAAACTCATATTTCCTGTTAATTTTGTTTAATTTTTTTTATAAGAAATACTTATAAATTTTGTTATGAAAAAAATATTGCAGGAAATTGCTGCCAATTTTTTTGCAAAATATTTTGTCTAAAACACTATTCGCAACAAATTTTGTAGGAAATACTTGCAAATTTTATAATTTTATAGGAAATAATTACTTACGAAAAAATTACCTGCCAATTAAAATTTTTAGCAAAAATAACAGGAAAAAATTTTTTATTGCAAATTTTTTTAATAAAATTACAAGAAAATTTCCATATAATAGTGTCCGAATAAATTATGTTGAAATTTTTATTTCTTTTCGATTGGTCTCTTATATTTTTTCACGATTTTGAATCAATATGTTTTAAAATTTCGCAATGATTGTCGAACCCGTTATATTTAATTAATTAAATTTTTTTATTGTAATTGTAATGAATATATCGAGTCTTTGTTCAATTGGATCAAAATAGACAAAATAAACTATATCTAAAATTCAATATTAAAGAAATTCTAATTTTGTAAAATTCAAACAAGAAAAACGCATGAAAGAATATGAAATCAAAATTTCCAATAAAAGGTTAAAAAAGACCATAATTATAAATTAAAATAAATAATTAACTTTTGTGATCACCTTCCATGAAAGAGTATGAGATACGTAATCTTATTTGTTTATTATTTTCTTTCTGGCGTTCTTGATAACGTCATCAAAATAAGGAATTAAATGAAAAGTACAATCAAAGTACACGTTTATCATATGTGATTAATTAATTATTCATACTAATTGACTTAATTTTTTTTTCGTAAATTGAATATACTTGATCAGATATTAATCTCAATAATAATAATATTTATTATTTTTATTATTAGTATTATTAAGCCACATTCTTTTATATAATGAAAATAATTTTATATAGTTAAAAAGATTATTATAATAAAAAGTAATCATCAAAATGTACAAGTAAAATTAAAATAAAAGATAATTGCAAAAAGTAGTTTACTTTCTTTAGTATTTTAATTATACAATAAAAGTACTTTTAATCAGTTCATTATAACTCGTCTATTATAGATCATAGTAACTTAAAGAAATTTAATTTTTGTTAATTAATTTAGTTACATAATAAAAAAATTTCAATATTATATTAGGATAGTTTATTACGAATAGTTTACCATAAATTATAAAATTAAAACAAGTTATCAGTAAAGAAAAGATAAAAAAAAAGTGTAGAATACTTTATTGCAACGTAAGTATGATATATCTAAGTTGATGTTAGAATGGATTTTATTTGGAAAAAGATAGTTTGATTTTCCAAAAAAAAAAAATCTTTTGAGGATCGATAATCTAAAACACTAAAATTTGTGAAAATTTTCCAAAGTTAGACTCAATAGTCAAATGTTTTCATTATAATAATAATAATAATAATAATAATAATAATAATAATAATAATAATAATAATAATAATTAAAAAAGGGAATATTCAGAATATCACACTTCTAGAATCCCATCAATTGAAAGACAAAAACGCATTTTCTATTATTATGGTCACCTAGTATCTTTGAAAACTTCACCATAGTTTTGAGTCATTTATAGTTAAAATATTTAGAAAAACACATGTGTTAATTTTATTCTCATTTTATCGAGGTTTCATAATTAAATATTAAATATTTAAAGAAAAGGGCACAAATTTTAAATTAAGGCAAGACATTACTTATATAATATCGATTAATTTCTGAAAAGCTGTTAATTTTACTTAATTACTAACCGGATACTTTGACAAATAATTAACCACTTAAATAATAGTCGATAATGACGAAAGTAAAACTATTAAAAAAACTTATATTTTTATAAATTTTGTTTTGAATTTTTTTTAGAAATTCTTATAAATTTTTTATGAAAAAAAAATTTATAAAAAATTGCTGTTAATTTTTTTTGGTAAAATATTTTATATAAAATACTTTTCATAATAAATTTTGTAGAAAATAGTTACAAATTTTATAATTTTTAAAAAAAATAATAATCCATGAAAAAATTAATTACTAATTAATTTTTTTAAAAAAAAAATAGAAGAAAAAACTTTTTCACTTAGAATCGTCTCACATCTTACCAAATACTTAATAATCATCCGTGCTAATATACAAATTAACTACCTAGCTAGATTACCATAAATAATGTAACCTATAAAAATGAAGTAATATTTTTGAAATTATTATCACAGTATAGACTACGGTTGAGATAAAAATCATAGTTTATATTGAGACTCTTATGTATCAATATTTTGAAATTACATACTACATATTATTATGTTTTTTCCAAAATCATAGTCTACAACAAAATATATAATATATGTTGTCATTATTATTAATAAAAAAATAAAATTTATTTATAAATCGGACTCAAAAATTAGTTACAAATATTTTAATTATTAAAGAAATTAATTTTTTAATCGACCACTAATTAATTAAAAAAGTAAATAAAATAGCACACGAAGGAACCAAACTAAGGACATAATTCATGCAAACCATATATATATGTTTCTTAAAAACTATTCCTAAAACAAATAATAATATTTTCTTACAAACAAATAAAACTTTCTCCATCAAAACCTAACTTGTTAAAGCATTTGCATATAGCTTACGTTCTCTAAATATATCTGCAATCATGATAGAATTTACTAAGAGAATGGTTTGAATGAAAAAAAATCTATAGGAAAGATAAAAACACACATATATACGGTTAATTCAACGTATAGAAAATAAAAGAAAAAATAGAATGAAGGGGAAGAAGTCTTGTTATTTAGTTTTTTCTTGAAATCAAAGACTTATCAATAAAGGGTAGTACCAAACGAGTAAATGAGTATAAAAAATTTTGAGTGTCAAGTGTTTTTTTAATGCATATTAATTAGGTTATCTTACCAATGATAAAAGTGATAAATTTTTGGAAAATTTGGTTTTGCTAAATTTTATTCAAAGTCATGTTAACATGATAAGACTTTTTTGATTTTATGTCAATATCAAACAAAAAAATCGTACTATGTTAACATTACATTAAATTAAATTTTGTCTATTCATTTCATACTAATACAATCTTGTCGTTGTGAAGATGTTTTGTCTAACTTCAGTTTTTTTTTTCAAATGACACCATTTTCGTAATTTCAAAAGCAAATTAACTTATATTGAAAAAAAAAAACGTGGTAATGTAGATGTTATTATCTGGTACTTGTAGAAGATTTTTCATTAAGTGCAGGTGATACAACACATAAAAAGAGATTCAGTGAATATATTTGTTGAAAGTCTTATATCGATTAAAAATAAAGTCAATTTACATTATATAAATGGATACGATTTTTATCTTATAAATTAATTTTGTAAAATTAAGTTAGACTTACAAATCGATTTTATAAAGTTAAGTTAGACTTACAAGCCCACTTCTAAAAATGTTTGGACCAAAATGTGCTGATAAATAAAAATCAAAATAATAAGATGAGTTCCATATTTAAATAAAATCTGAAACATCTCAAACTATTACAAAAGTTATCATCACAATTACTCTGACACCGATATTATTTTCATTTCTAATATTTTAAAATCATTTTAAAAATGACACATTGTATTATAAGTATTTAATATTTAAAATATTATTCTCCTTAAATAAAATATGAAACATGTCAACCCATCACAAGTTATCATCACAATTACTCGAACCCCGATATTATTTTCACCATTTTTGTTTATGAAAACTACCACATATTCAACTTCTTCATCTCCGAATCAACCAAAGAATTATCTTTACTCCGTTTTGCAGTCACCAACGATAAACTCGCCGGTAAAACATTCAACGAACGTTTCTTTGACGTAACCCTAATTGGTTCGGCTTCATCAGTACCAATCAAATGAGGAAAATTGAGCTTTGCTTTGGAGCCATGCATTCGAAACGCAGCTCGATCATAAGCCAAAGCTGCGTCTTCAGCAGTTTCATAGGTTCCAAGCCACACTCTCACGCCATTCCTCTTAGCATCCCTTATCTCCGCCGCGAACTTTCCCCACGGCCTCCTCCGCACGCCGCGGTAGCTCAACCCCTTCACCGGAGGCGCGTGAGTTCCACTCGCGCCTTTGGTGCCACTGCTCCCACCCCCCTTTTCCATTTTAACTGCTACATTGCTCACCCCACCGCCATTTGCGGGGAACCATTCGGCGGCGGCGGCCTCAAGCAGAGCGCCGTAGATAACCATGTCGTCGGCGTCGTCCTCCTTCAGCGGCAGCTCCGCGGAGAAAATGCTGCTGCGGCCGAACACCGCCGTCGGCCACAACGACGGCGACGCGTCCTGAAACGGCGTCGTTGAAGGGAGCTCGGAGAGATCAAGGGCATCATTCACGTGGGTGTTTGAAGCATGAGGGTTCATCGTTCCGTACAAGTTTGATATGTTTCGATAGTTTCGTAGGTTGTGAGGTTTGTGAGTACTTATGACTTTGTGAGTGTTGTTGTGTCGAAGGTTATGTTTGGTTTTATATATGAAAAGGTTGTGCCGTGACGATTGAGAAAGAAAAGCACTAGTACTGTAAAATAATATTCAATTCAACCGTGGAATATGTGTGGTGGTTCCGTGTAGGTTCTTAATTACGCATGTGAATTAGGGTTTGTCCCACGTGGTAAAATCTTCACTCTTTTTTTCAATTTCGAAACACAAAAAGAAGTTTATTATGATTAGTTGGTGTTCGTCCCCACTTCTATTTTTATTGTTTTCACATTTCTCTTAGAAGATTGGTCAGATTTGAGACTTGGAAGTGACGAACGTCAAAATCATTTGGCTAGTTTTTAAAGTAAAGAATTAATGTCTCTCAAGGTGAACGCGTCTTCTATTAACCTGTTTTCTTGAGACACACTTTATCCTAATTCGATTTTTGACCTTTTTTTGTGTGTGAAATTCTCTTTTATATATATATAATTACACTTTAAAAAGGCACCAAAAGTTTATTTTTTTTGTTAACACTTGAATACAAGTTATATAAAAATGTTGCCTATCATAAAATTAGAACGACTAATGTCCTTCTTTTTTGATTCATTATCATCTTTTTCTTGTAGAAGAGAAAGTTGGACCAATTGAAGTCTACATTGGCCCAACAAGAGCTGAGGATTATATAAAGGTAGTTGAAGTTGCTATATAGACATTTGTAACTCAACAATGTGAGGATTCAAGGGACAAATTTGTAGAATTGTAATCATATGTGAGGGTAGGCTTGCGTAAAAGGTCGAGATTGACCAGTTTGGACTGAAGGTCGAGATTAGTCGGTCGAGTCGAATGTCATGATGAGTCGATTTGAAAAAAAGATCAAGACGAACCATTTTGAGCTAAAGGTTGAGATGATCAGACTTAAGTCGAAGGTCGAGATGAGTTGTCTTGGTCAGAAAGTCAACATGGGTCATTCTGGGCAGAATGTCGCGATGGACCATTTCGAGCCGAAATTTGAGACGATTCATCTCAAGTCAATGGTCGTGAAGGATCATTTCTAACTGAATTCGTGAGGGTCGACCCGATAGATGGATGAGACAGAAATATCATCAAGTAGGAAGTAGATGACAAAATTATAATGTTTGTCATATATCAATTCTGAAAACCAATTGAGTGACATGTTGACCAAAGTAGTATCGAGAATGATCTTTTATGACTCTCTTGACAATTTTTGAGAATTAAAGATATTTATTTTCCAACTCGAAGAAGAGTGTTAGCATAACTTTAAATTATGTAATTATAGGGATTATTGTTTTCGTTTGATCCTCTGTATTAGTTTATTGTAATATCTTCGTTTTTATTATATTGTATATGCTGACATGAATATATTAAATTTCTAAATCAATGGAATATTGTTTATATAATTTACTTTATATTTCTGCGCAAAAATTACGCTCCATTGTCTCAAAATGAAGCTGACATTTTATACATGTTTTCCAGATCATAGTGACATTGTTTTCTACATTTTATTTTTTAAAATTTTATGCAGTGAGAAAACTTGAAATTGCTATATCATGGAGAATACGAGTGATTAGCGTGGAAAAACAGCAAAGGGTTTGATAAATTATTTATTTGTCCATTAATTTGTGTTTCATGCTGCATGCGTCCTACTCATTGCTTCAAACGTGTAAATTGTTTCCAAAAAGTAAGAATTTCAACTCTAATAAGAACAAATTTCAAAACGTAAAATAAGACTGAAATTCTTGTTCCCACATACAATTACCGGTCAAAACTTTCACTTCATTAAATCATTCAATTTCTCTGTTATGAATGTATTTTATGGTTTGCATTTTAGCTATATTTTTCAAAGAATTTGGATTCTCTGTTGGTTTTTTTGGTACCGTTTCTCTATCGTGTCTAGGAATGTCAAAAAAATCCGTACCCGCGGGTATCCGTGGATAAAACCCGCAACGGGTAGAAAATGGATATTAAAAATGGATACCCGCTACCCGTGGGTATGTATATTTTTTATACCCGCATGTTAACGGGGCGGGTACGGGTATTATAGTATTCGTACCCGTGGATACTCGTACCCGCTAAACTTTACCTTATATATATATATATATATATATATATATATATATTAGCAAACAACATTACGAGTATTTATTTAATATT
>Ga0214542_1005843_pt1 | contig 23043 bp, 8 predicted proteins | sample CNSS1metaG_FD_160096 | JGI IMG/M metagenome (GOLD analysis project Ga0214542, IMG submission 160096) | Root nodule microbial communities from cowpea collected in UCLA plant growth center, Los Angeles, California, USA - CNSS1 | ecosystem: Host-associated > Plants > Roots > Nodule | place: USA...
TGGCGGGTATATGTACATCCCCATACCCATCCCCATACCCAACTGAAAAAGTCGGGGATTCCCCATACCCATACTCATACCCAGTCAATGCGGGGATTCCCCGTCAAAACAGGGACGGGTTCGGGCAATACCCACGGGGACGAGTTTATTTGCCATCTCTACTGCTGAGCATTAAAAATACACTTTGTTGATATTTTAAATATTTTTTTAATATATTTAAAAACGTCAAAATTAGTGATAATTAATATATTATGGAGATACAATAGAGAAACAACACAAACAAAAAATTCAACAAAGAATCCGAATTCGAATATTTCACATGAATTCATTATTTTTGAAGCTCACATACACAATTTTCCGAAAATTGTATAGAGTTTACTTGACACTCACATTAGAATATTATTTTTGATTGAAAAGAAACTTATATAATCAATTCCCATGAAAGAAGTTCTAACCAACTTTCTTTAATATATATATACATACGTTTAACAAAATTAATATAGTTTCTCATAAGAATATTTCAAATTAAAACCATTAAAATGAGTAATAATTAAAATAGCCAAACACGTAATAATTATTAAAGATCAAACCCGTTTTTAATTACTTTCACCGTTAAGAAAATCTAAACAAAATTAATAGAATATAAACTTTTGTACTAAGAATTTAAATATTTTCTTATTATTCTAAAAATAAAATATTTGAATTCTTATTGTGTTGATCACCGATTATTCAACCCATGAAGTATTTATCAACAACCATAATATTGTAATGTGATTTTCACAAATATAAAATCCTTAAAATTATATAGAATTGCTTGTGAAACGATTTTTTTTTTTTAATTTTCACAAATAACTGGTTTTGAAGCAATTCGCCTTTTCTGGAGCCACATTAAAATAATATTCTTGTAAACTTCCATTTAAGAAATTGATTCAAATAGTATCGGTGTATCTTTTTATTATTATTATTATTATCGAATATTATAATGTGTGTCAATAACATTTTGTACTAGGGTTAGAATTCGGTCATAAGAGAACTAAATTTTGAATTGCGATTTCGTGCACGGTGTTCGATATGGAATTGGAAAGGAAAACCAAATTTTGAGTTCTAACAATTTCTTTGGCCATTTTTTTTCAGTCGTGTCTAATCTTTTCTTCAATTTCACTAAAATATCTTGTTCGTAACTTTTACTTTTCCATTGTATTAAAGGTGTGTTTGGACGAAGAATTTTAATAATTTTAAAAAATTAAAATACTTAATAATTAAATTATTTGTAGTTGAATTTTCTTCATTTCTTAAATAATTAATTTGGATGAAGTAATTGAAATGAATTACTCTAAATAAATAAATTACTCATTTAAATTGCCTCAATCAAACACAGCATACAAATAATTAATGATTCATTGTTGATGTTTTCTTGCCATTGTTTTTGGTTTTTAAAATGCTTGTGAGGTATTATGTCCTTATTATTTACTTGTTTGTGATACTTTTTAGCTTAAGAAAATGTCAGGATCCTATTAAAGCTTTATTATGAACAAGAACACCTTCATACCTCTTTTCCTATATCATGTTTAAATTGTTTTTCTCAGTTGAACATTTTTTTATGACATCTTCTAGATGTTTTTCTCTTAATGGTGGTTCCAAAACACTCCTTCCCTGAATTTGAGAATAGTTTTTATTTGGATATTTTTATAGTGGGAAAAAAATGGAAACAAGATTTTGTCATTTTATTACATTGAAAGACACTTCCTTTTCAAATCCAATACATATTTCTTGATGTTGATATAATTTTACAAGATATCAAAATGACTCAAGTTATGTGCTAGTGCCTTTTAGTGTGATATGATACAAACTTTGAAGAAATTCTCACATGCTTAACTTGGTCAACTTGATTGAGGATCAAGTTGAAGAAACTAAAATTTTATAGATGAGAATAATGTTATAAAGAATCAGAAACTTGTATTTGAGTCGAAGAAGTTTCAAAATATTGTAATTTTCATTAGTTTTAGCTTTTAAACTTTATTGTTTATATTTTATTACTTTAAAGTTGAAAACTTTGCTTCTTTAATGAATGCTATTTTTAATTATAAATATTAAAATTTTAGAATATTTGTTGTTTATATTTTTCACTATCTCTAAATTTATGTATATTGAAGAAAAAGAAACAAAAGAAATTAATGGGAGTTTGAAACCCCAAGAAAAACAATGAAAAATTAATGGGGATTTGAAACCTCCGAAAGTAATGTAAGTTTGAAACCCTAAGAAAATAATGGAGGTCTGGAATCCTGAGAAGTTACAAAAGTTATAAAACCATCGAAAAGTTATAATTTTCTAAAAGATTACTAAAAACTACCAAAATTCTAGTAATAACACTGATTTTATTAAAAAAAAGTTAAATTACGGATAATGTATTTAGCGGAGACTAGAATCATCGAAAGTGTCAAATAGAATTCCAAACAAACAAATTTTCTTGTAATGAGTAAGGGTTTCTCCCTACACCTCCAACCCTTTCTCCTGTATCCCAAAAATATTTTTAATTCCCGCTTTGTTCTTACAGTAAAAAAGTAAAAGTAACGGAAAGAAAAAAAAAAGTATGTTGCGGATGTCGACATCCGCAACATAACCTGACATCCGTTGAAATTATATTGCGGATATCGACAATCACAATGCATTTTTTAATTATCCCGTTTTTTAATTTTTAAAGAAAACATACTCAAATAAATGAAAAGAAATTATCAAACCACTGTATTAATCTTTATACATATTATATAATTTTTATTAAAATTTATGGATCAAAAATTTTATTCAAAAAAATTACATATGAAAAGAAAAAAAAAATATGTTGCGGATGTTCACATTCGTAATATAACTTGACATCCGTTGAGGTGTTAGAAGTTTTGGAGGTGCAGGCTCGCAAAAGTAAAAAGCACAGTAGCAACATAGTAATTTTTTTTTTTAATTTTGTTTGACCACCAAGATAGATAAAAGTAGGTAACGATAGAAAAGTAATTTTCAGATGTAGTGGAAAAAAAGTTGGAGATACAAGTAGAAGCCCCCTAATGAATATGTTGATTCTACCATTAGTTTAAATTATTTGGATCCACATTAAATTTCACTCCATCCCATCAAAAGTTGGGTAAAATGTTTTTCATAAAAGGGCATGTAATTGATTTTCGCAAAAAAAAAAAAATATTTCCAAAATTTTCTATTGTGTTCCGAAAAATAAATATTGAAAGTGATTGAAATGACACAATATAGAAAAAAAAAAGGTTGTAGAAAGTAATTGTCTTGAATTGAAACACATATTCTCATATTTATGTTTCTAAATTTCATCGTTAAATTTGTTGTATTTTTGCTTGTAAATCAATGAATTGTTATTAATCTTTAGTTTTTCTTTAGTCATGTCATTGTGTTAGTTATTTTTTATCATCATTGTTGGTACTTAGCATGAACATGTTTTAAAGAGAAGTAGTTATTCTTCTTTCAGTTTTTATGAAGTTGCTTCCACATTAATAATATTCATTGGTTTCATTAAGAGATTACAATTTGGTTCAAATTGATTCATACCTTAACTTCTTATTATCATCCTGATTGCATTTTTTTAATGATTAAAGCAACATTAAACTCCTTTTCATTTCAAAATTAAAATTAAGCAAATATAACGAATTATATTATGTTTATACGAGTTTTTTTAAACAATTACAAAAATTCATCATAAATTAGAATTAATTTGTAAATAAGTTGGAAGTAAAAGTTTGAATATTTTAAAAAAAATCATACTTTGCTTTTTACAAATTAACTTAATTAATTTTTATTCATAGAAATTTAATTATATCATTTTGATTTTTCAAAAGTTCTTAGTTGAAATTTGTCTCTATCAATAAATCCAATCTAAGAAAGATGATGAGCTATGATATAATAAAAGGACAAGGTGAGAAAAGAAACAATCACATTTTATTAAGAACTAAAAATACATGTGAAAAGGAGGTTGATGAATTCCATAAGAAGATGACTCAATTTAAGGGTGCATGATGTGGAGGCGGTGCTTGGTGGTGATGTGGGTGGTGGTGGGGTGTTGGTGCTTGGTGATGATGTTGGTGGTGGTGGGGTGCCGGTGCTTGGTGATGATGTTGGTGGTGGTGGGGTGTTGGTGCTTGGTGATGATGTTGGTGGTGATGGGGTGCTGGTGCTTTATGATCATGTTGGTGGTGGTGTGGTAAGTGATGGTGTGGTGGGTGATGTGGTGAACCATGGTGTGGTGGGCTATGATGGTGTGGTGATGGTGCTTGGTGTGGTGGTTGAGGGTGGTGTGGTGCTGGTGTTTGGTGGGATGATTTGACAGTATCAATAGAAGTTAGATCATGTGGACATTGACAGACATGTTCAATGCATATCGATGAACATCCACAATTTGGATTTTTGCACCCATCTTGGCACTGTTTATTGTTATCACATGGTAATCGATAAATGATTCCTCTTGCTTCTGCCTTTATGATGCACAAATCTGAATCACAAAAATCTTATTAAGAACAATGCCAACTCAAATTTTCAAATAAAACAATAACCCTAATTCCTCACAAAAACTATGTCAAAGATTTGGTTTCATAATAAGAACTCAAGATGTGTAGTGTATAAGAAAAGGGCTCATTTGAGTTGAGAAACTAAAGAGAGAGCGAATAGAATATCATTAATAACCTGAATTTATGATGAAGAGGGCTAACAAGAGTGTCATGCTGACGATGAAACATCTTGAAGATCCCATGTTGCTCACCAAATATGTTATTCAACAATAACTATTCATCTATATATACTCAAATGGTCGAAGCAGTTTCACACAAAAGACAAAAGTTAATTATATTCTTTAATTAGTAACTATGTTAACTCATGCTTATTAAATGTAAATTTAATTCTATATATTTAATTATTATTCAATATTTTCTTGGCTCAATTGAGTCTAATAAATGATACACTGATACTTCAGTTTAGGTTATGTACCTGTGTCGGACACGTATCAAATACTACTTTAGGATACTTTATCAATAATTATCAACAAACTTTAATCTATCAAGTCGTAATACTATTGTGATGACAATAATTTATAATTTTTTACTTTGACAATGTTTAATATATGTTTTTTATCAATCTATAATTTTTTATCAATGATTTTAATTTGAGTTAAATATGTTTTTAGTCCCCAACTTTAAGTAAAAATTGGAATTAGTCTTTCTTTGAAACTTTTATCCAATTTAGTCCTTCAACTTTAAAACTTCGTGGATTTAGTCATTTTAATCCAATTTTCTTAAGTTTATTTGATGTTTCGAACGCACTTCATGATAACATTTGAGTTCTTTATACTGTTTGACACATGTTTACTTCAATGTTAGCTAAGAAACTACCATAAAACGCATTCGAAACGTTAAATAAACTTAAAAAACTTGGTTGAAAGGACTAAATCTACGTAGGGGGACTAAATTGGGCAAAAGTTTCAAAGATGGAATAATTCCAATTTTCACTTAAAGTTGAGGGACCAAAAACATATTTAACCCATTTTAATTTGGATTTAGATAATAATAATTATATATTTATCATTTTTTTACGAATTTTTATATGATTTTCAATATACATATATCATATGTATCGTATTCAATGATTTTCAAATAAACAAACGAATTGGCGTACCAAATATGTGTCATATCTTATTTTTTGTCATTAAAAATGTTTTAAAATGTGTGGACCTCAAAAACATAACGAAAAATGTTTTAAAATTTGTCATTAAAATGACTAATTATTTTTTGTCTCTAAAATTAGTTGTTATTTAATGATTTTCTAGTATCGAAAGTAATTTTTTTTTGAACAAATATCATTACTTCCCTCATTTAAAAATAGTATATTAACTAAAATTAACTAAAATAAAACTAAATTTTTAAAATGTAAGAAATAAATATTTTTTATAAAAAATTGAAATTATATTTATATTGTTTAATTTTTTAAGTAATTTATATTCAGATGTTACTTTCATATTATTATATTGGAACTTGGAGATGGTATGGTATCATTTCCAATAAGAGTAACTTTCTGATAGAAACATTATTTATTATGAAACCCAAATACATGATGAGTTCTTTGAGTCCAGATTCTCTACTGGTTTTTTGGTATTGTTCTTTGTTGAGCTTTAAAAATACACTTTGTTGATATTTTAAATATTTTTTTAATATATTTATAAACGTCAAAATTAGTGGTAATCAATGTATTATAAAGACACAATAAAGAAACAACACAAAAAAATCCAACAGAGAATCCAAATTCGAATTCTTCACATGAATTCATTATTTTTGAAGCTCACATACACAATTTTCCGAAAATTGTATAGAGTTATTTACTTGACACTCACATTAGAATATTATTTTGATTGAAAAGAAACTTATATAATCAATTCCCATGAAAGAAGTTCTAACCAACTTTCTTTATAATATATATATATATATATATATATATACACGTTTCACAAAATTAGTATAGTTTCTCATAAGAATATTTCTAATTAAAACCATTAAAATGAGTAATAATTAAAATAGCCAAACACGTAATAATTATTAAAGATCAAACCCATTTTTAATTACTTTCACCGTTAACAAAATCTAAACAAAATTAATAGAATATAAACTTTTGTACTAAGAATTTAATTTTTTTTCTTATTATTCTAAAAATAAAATATTTGAATTCTTATTGTGTTGATCACCGATTATTCAACCCATGAAGTATTTATCAACAACCATAATATTCTAATCTGATTTTCACAAATGTAAAATCCTTAAAATTGTATAGAATTGCTTGTAAAACCTTTTTTTTTTTAATTTTATTTTAAGGAATAGGTGTGGAACTTCCGTCAAAATAACTGGTTTTGAAAGCAATTCACCTTTACTGGAGCCACATTAAAATAATATTCTTGTAAACTTCCATTTAAGAAATTGACTCAAATAGTGTCGGTGTATCTTTTTATTATTATCGAATATTATAATGTGTCAATAACATTACAATATTAGATAATAATTTCTTTCGTCTTGGTTGAGTCTAATCTTTTCTTCAATTTGACTAAAATATCTTGGTTATAGTTTCTAATTTTTTATTGTATTAGAGTGTGTTTGGACGAAAAATTTCAACAATTCTAAGAAATTAAAATACTAAATAATTGAATTATTTATAGTTAAATTTTATTCATTTCTTAAATAATTAGTTTGGATGAAATAATTGAAATGAGTTACTCTCTAAATAAATGAATTACTCACTTAAATTGTCTAATTCAAATACACTATAAAGGTAATTAATGATTAATTGTTGATGTTTTCTTGCCATTGTTTTTGGTTTTTAAAATGCTTGTGAGGTATTATGTCCTTATTATTTACTTGTTTGTGATACTCTTAGCTTAAGAAAATGTTGGATCCTATTGAAGTTTTATTATGAACAAGAACACCTTCATACCTCTTTTCCTATATCAAGTTTAAGCTGTTTTTCTCAATTGAGCATTCCTATATGACATCTTCTAGGTGTTATTCTCTTAATGGTGGTTCCAACACACTCATTCCCTGAATTTGATAATAGCTTTTATATGGATATTTTTATAGTGAAAAAAAAAATGGAAACAAAATTGTCATTTTATTACATCGAAAGACGATTCCTTTCCAAATCCAATACATATTTTTTGATGTTGATATGATTTTACAAGATATCAAAGTGACTCGAGTTATGTGCTAGTGCCTCTTAGTGTGATATGATACAAATTTCGAAGAAACTCTCACATGCTTAACTTGGTCAACTTGGATGAAGATTAAGTTGAAGAAACGAGATTCTGTAGGTGAGAACAATGTAATTAAAAAAATCAGAAACTTGTATTTGAGTTGAAGAAGTTTCAAGATATTGTAATTTTCATTAGTTTTAGCTTTTAAACTTTATTGTTTATATTATATTACCGTAAAGTTGAAAACTTTGCTCCTTTAATTAATGCTATATTTAGTTATAAATATTAAAATTTTAGAATATTTGTTGTTTATCATTTTCCATTATCTCTAGATTTATGTATATTGAAAAAAAAAGAAATAAAAGAAATTAATGGCAATTTGAAATTCCAAGAAAAACACTGAAAAATTAATGGGGATTTGAAACCCCCGAGAAGTTACAAAAGTTATAAAACCATCGAAAAGGTATAATTTTCAAGGAGTTAACAACACTAATTTTATCCGAAAAAAGTTAAAATTGTGGAGATTAAAACCCTCGAATGTGTCGAATTGAATTCCAACTAAACAAATTTTCTTGTAATGAATATGTTGATTCTACCATTTGTTTAAATTATTTGGGTCCACATCAAATTTCACTCCATCCCATCAAAAATTGCGGAAAATGTTTTTCCTAAAAGGGTAGGTAATTGAGTTCGCAAAAAAATTTCCAAAATTTTCTATTGTGTTCCGAAAAATAAATATTGAAAGTGATTGAAATGACACAATATAGAAAAAAAAGGTTGTAGAAAGTAATTGTCTTGAATTGAAACACATATTCTCATATTTATGTTTCTAAATTTCATCGTTAAATTTGTTGTATTTTTGCTTGTAAATCAATGAATTGTTATTTATCTTTAGTTTGTCTTTAGTCATGTCATTGTGTTAGTTATTTTTTATCATCATTGTTGTTAGTTAGCTTGAACATGTTTTAAAGAGAAGTAGTTATTCTTCTTTCAGTTTTTATGAACTTGCTTCCACATTAATAATATTCATTGGTTTCGTTAAGAGATTACAATTTGGTTCAATTTGATTGATACCTTAACTTCTTATTATCATCCTGATTACATTTTTTCAATGATTAAAGCAACATTAAACTCCTTTTCATTTCAAAATTAAAATTAAGCAAATATAACGAATTAAATTATGTTTATACGAGTTTCTTTAAACAATTAAAAAAGTTCATCATAAATTAGAATTAATTTGTAAATAAGTTGGAAGTAAAAATTTGAATTTTAAAAAAAAATACAGTTTTTTTTTACAAAATAACTTAAATTATTTTTAATTTATAGAAATTTAATTATAACATTTTCATTTTTCAGAATTTCTTAGTTGAAATTTGTCTTTATCAATAAATCCAATCTAATAAAGATGATGAGCTGTGATATAATAAAAGGACTAGGTGAGACAAGAAACAACAACATTTTATTAAGAACTTATAATATATATATGAAAAGGAGATTGATGAATTCCATCAGAAGATAACTCAGTTTGAGGGTGCATGGTGTGGAGGCGGTGCTTGGTGGTGTGGTGGTTGTGCTTGGTGGTGATGTTGGTGGTGGTGGGGTGCTGGTGCTTGGTGATGATGTTGGAGGTGCTGGGGTGTTGGTGCCTGATGATGATGTTGGTGGTGGTGGGGTGCTGGTGCTTGGTGATGATGTTGGAGGTGCTGGGGTGTTGGTGCTTGGTGATGATGTTGGTGGTGGTGTGGTAAGTGATGGTGTGGTGGTTGGTGATGTGGTGAACCATGGTGTGGTGATGGTGCTTGGTGTGGTGGTTGAGGATGGTGTGGTGGTACTTGGTGGGGTGATTTGACAGTATCAGTGGAAGTTAGATCATGTGGACACTGACAAACATGTTCAATGCATACTGATGAACACCCACAATTTGGATTTTTGCACCCAACTTGACACTGTTGATTGTTGTCACATGGTAATCGATAAATGGGTCCTCTTGCTTCTGCCTTCATCATGCACAAATCTGCATCACAAAAATCTTATTAAGAACAATGCCAACTAAATTTTTCAAATGAAACAATAACCCTAATTCCCCACAAAAACTATGTCAAAGATTTGGTTTCATACTAAGAACTCAAGATGTGTAATACACAAGAAAATGACTCATTTGAATTTGAATTGAGAAACTAAAGAGAGATTGAATAGAACATCATTAATAACCTGAACTCATGATGAAGAAGGCTAACAAGAGTGTCACATTGACAATGAAACATCTTGAAGACCCCATGTTGTTCACTGAATATGTTATTCAACAACAACTATTCATCTATATATACTTAAATGGCAGTAGCAGTGTCACACAAAAGACAAAAGTTAATTATATTTTTTAATTAGTAATTATGTTAACTCATGCTTATTAAATGTAAATTTAATTCCATAGATTTAATTATTTTTCACTATTTTCTTGACTTAATTGAGTTTCAATCTATGATGCACCGATACTTGAATTTAGGCCATGAATCCGTGTCAGACACGTATCATATACTTTAAGATACTTTATTTATACTTATCAACAAAACATCTAGTCTATAAAGCCATAGTACTATTGTGATGACATGACTTTGTAATTTTTTATTTTTACAATGTTTAATAGATATGATTTTAATTTGGATCCAAACAATAATAATCATGTATTTATCATATTTTTAAGAATTTGTATGTTTTTCAATATACATATATCACGTATCATATCCTATAATTTTTAAAATAAACAAACGTATGGGCACACCATATACGTATCATATCCGATACAAGTAACGTATCGTATTCGATACAAGTAATGTATTGCATTTGATACATGATACAAGTAACGTATCATTGCATTAGAAGAAGTGTTGTGGTTTTCTAGTCATCGATGTTTGAATTGTAGACCTAAAAATCATAAGAAAAACGGTATCTAAATTAGTCGTTATAATAACTAATTATTTTTTTTGTCTAAGATTAGTAGTTTATTTAATAGTTTTCTAGTATTAAAAATAAATATTTGTTTTTTCTAAAATAAATATCATTACTTCCCTCATTTAATCTAAAAACATTATATTAACTAAAAAAAATTAAATTTTTAAAATGAAAAAAATAAATATTTTTTTTTATAAAAAAATTAATATGTAATTATATTGTTTAATTTTGGTTAAATTATATTTTAGTCCCCATTTTCGTAGCAAAATATCAATTTAGTCCCTCTATTTTTTTTATCTCAATTTGGTCCTTATTTTGAGAAATTTGATGCAATCAAGACTTTTTCGTTAGTGGTGTAGTAGTAGTGTTAAATGGGGTGTCACTCGTCAGTTTATGATTTTTTGGACTTTTTTTTAATTTATTTTTGAATTTTATTTATTTTTTTAAAATAAAAAAATATATAAAAATTTGCTACGTGTCAAGCTGACATTGTGCCACGTGACAGTGACAGTGTCTCGTGTCACTATTATGCTAGGTATCATTTTCTTATTCTCAATTTGGTCCCAGTATTTTAATTTTTGTCTCAATTTAGTCCCAAATTTTGTAAAAATTATGCAATTTCATCTCCTCTAAATTGAAACAAAAATTAACTTTTATATAAATATTATACAAATATTTTTATTAAATTTTCAAATTGATATTTTTATTATATATTTTCAACAAAACTAAGTTTATTTAAATTTGTTTCACATTCAATTTTACTTAAAATTGTTTTCAAATTTTAAATTTATTTGTTTTTGATTGTTACATAAACTAGTTAATTTTTCTTAAATTATATAATTGTTATTTTTACACCAACTAAAACATTTGTATAGAAATTATTGAATTTTACACATTTTAAAAACATGCAATTATTTAAAATATAAATTCAAATAAAAAACAATATTAAAGTATGATGTAATAAAATATCAATTCAATCTATGATTTTTTTTTGTTATTAGCATTATTTTCTATTAACAACTTTAAAACAATTTTAAATAAAGTTTAATGTGAAATATAAATTAAAATAAACTTAATCTAGTTAAAAATATTTACTTGAAATATCAATTTTGATAGAAATATTTGTGCATATTTATATAGAAATTAAATTTGATTTCAATTTGGAGAGAGACAAAATTGTACAATTTTTACAAAAATTAGGACTAAATTGAGGCAAAAATTAAAATACTAGGACCAAATTGAGAATAGGGAAATGAGACCTAGCATAATAGTGACATGTGGTACTATCACTACCATGTGGCATGATGTCGGTTTGACACTTGGCAAATTTTTAATTTTTTTTAAAATTTTAAAAAATAAAAATAAAATAAAAAATAAAAAATAAAAAAATTCAAAAAATCCAGGAACTGACACGTGGCACCCCATTTAACGCCGTTATTACACCACTAATGGAAAGGACTTAATTGCATCAAATTTTCCAAAATATGGACCAAATTGAGATAAAAAAAATTGAGGGACCAAATTGATATTTTGTTAGGAAAATGAAGACCAAAAGTTTAACCTTTAATTCTTTAAGTAATTTATATTCGACTATTAATTTGATATTATTCTATTGGAATTTGGAGATGGTATGCTATGATTTCCAATAAGAGTTACTTTCTAATAGAAACATTATTTAATGTGAAACCTAAATACATGATCAGTTCTTCACATGAATTCATTATCTTTGAAGCTCACATACACAATTTTCCGAAAATTGTATAGAGTTAGTTACTTGACACTCACATTAGAATTTTATTTTGATTGAAAAGAAACTTATATAATCAATTCCCATAAGTTCTAACCAACTTTCTTTAACTTAGATACATCACTTTGATTAATAACAAATTTTAGTGACAAAAAATAATTAGTCACTATAGTAACCAATTTAGATACTAATTTATAAACTTCAAATTATTGATAACTAAAATGGTTTTAAAAAATTATAATTTGTCTTTAAATTGGTAACTAAAATAGTTTCTATTATGAATTGGTTTCTAAATTGGTCATTAATATTAGCTACCTAGATTTTGGCTATCAGAAGAATTTATCTCCAAATTAGTCTCTAATTTAGAAATTGGTATGTAAACATATTTTTTTGTCATAAAATTGGTCACTATTAGGGATGGCAGCGGGTTGGGTCGGGCACACATAGTGCCTACCCGCAACTTGACCCACAACCAAAAAATCCACCCACTTCCCGTCCCACTGCCGCACAGGTACCCGTTTAAAAAATTACTCGTGGATATTTTAAAACCCGCAAATGTTTAAAAAATATATAATTTATTAATTTTTAAAATTAAATTTAAATAACATTACAAAAAAGGTAAAATAAAATATAAATGAAACTAAATATAAATTAAATTTAAATTTAAGTTAAATTTAATATAATAACACAAATTAAAATTTAATTTTAATTAAATTTAACTTAATAAAACATAAATTAAATTTTATTTTTATTTTTTATCGGGTAACGAGTACTCACGGGTCCAGATAGTATGATTTCATACCCAATCTGTTTATAAACGGGTATTAGAATACGTGCTACTCACTACTCGCGGATAACAAATACCCGCGGGTACCAACTATTCGTTGCAGATTTTATTTACAAATATCCAGGGACATTAATATTTTTGTCATCTCTAATCACTATTTGATAGTTTTTTTTAGGGCATGATACAATTATTCACATGATTTTAACTTATATACATGAAAATATATTTTAATGTAATATTATTTAACTTTACTTTGTAAATTTACAAAATATTTCCTGTTGCAAATGTTTTATAAAGGAGAAGGAGACGGTGAGTGTTGTATGTATCAATGATTAACTAACTATGAGAAAGGACCATGCAAATCTATGGATTTTTATGGGTGGAAAAAAGTGTATAGTGATTTTTATGGAGTGCATTTTTTGAAGTTGAACCGATAGTTGCTTAATTTCTTTATGGATCCTATAGGTTTACACAAAATATTAATAGTAAATATTTTTTTTCAACCTCATTATTTATTAAAAGCAAGAAAAATATTTAAATAATTGGATGGAAAAACTCACCCCCTTTGACACATTTCTGGATATGCCTCAGCCTACTATTAATCAGTTTCCAATTCCATGATATTTATTTTTGTATGACGACAATGTTTTTTCCTTTTTATGTAAAAAAATTATTTCTCTTGATAATAATACTTGTTCCCATTCAATGTAGTTTTGGATAGAAACGTAAGTTGTGCCATTTAGGATTGTAAGCATTTATAAATCAAGAGGCTCATTAATATTTATTTAGCACATAATTATCATTTAGGGTATCACGTTAATAAGAATATGCTGTATCCTACTGAAGTTTTACTATGAACAAGAACACCTTCGTAGATGAGAACAATGTAATTACAGAATTAGAAATTTGTATTTGACTTAAAGAAGTTTCAAGATATTGTAGTGTTTCAGCTTTTAAACTTTATTGTTTATAAAAACTTTGTTTTTTTTTCTCTTTAATTAATGCTATATTCAGTTATAAATATTAAAATTTTAGAATATTTATTGTTCATAATTTTTTATTATCTCTAAATTTATGTATATTAAAAAAAGCGAAACAGATGAAATTAACAGGAGTTTGAAATTCCGAGAAAAATACTGAAATATTAATGAAGGTTTGACAAAATAACATAGGTTTGAAATCTCAATGAAATAACGGAAGTTTGAAACTCCTAGAAATAACAAAAGTTATAAAATTATCAAAAGATTATAATTTTCTAGGGATTATTAAAAACCGCCATGAATATATTAACAACGCTAATATATTCACCAAATAGAACTCCACCCCCATTAAAAGGTACGAAGAATGTTTTCCATAAATTTCCAAATTTTTTTATTGTGTTCCGAAAAATAAATTTTGAAACTGATCGAAGTGACACAATGTAGAAAGAAAAAATGATTGGGTGCAAAAAATAGTTGTCGTCGATTGAAACACATATTCTCATATTTATGTTTTTAAATTTCATCGTTAAATTTGTTGTAATTTTGCTAGTAAATCAATGAATTGTCATTTATCTTTAGTATTCTTAGTCATGTCTCTGTGTTAGTTATTTTTTATCATCATTGCTGTTACTTAGCTTGAACATATATTTTAAAGAGAAGTAGTGATTCTTCTTTCAGTTTTTATGAACTTGCTTCCACATTAATAATATTGATGGCTTTCGTTAAGAGATTACAATTTGGTTCAAATTGATTCATACCTTAACTTCTTATTATCATCCTGATTACATTTTTTTAATGATTAAAGCAACATTAAACTCCTTTTCATTTCAAAATTAAAATTAAGCAAATATAAGGAATTAGATTATATTTATAAGAGTTTTTTTAAACAATTAAAAAAATTCATCATAAATTAGAATTAATTTGTAAATAAGTTGGAATTAAAAGTTTGAATATTTTAAAAAAATTATACTTTGTTTTTTACAAATTAACTTAAATTAATTTTAATTTATAGAAATTTAATTATAACATTTTCATTTTTCATAATTTCTTAGTTGAAATTTGTCTTTATCAATAAATCCAATCTAACAAAGATGATGAGCCATGATATAATAAAAGGACAAGGTGAGAAAAGAAACAATCACATTTTATTAAGAACTAAGAATACATGTGAAAAGGAGGTTGATAAATTCCATCAGAAGATGACTCAATTTTAGGATGCATGATGTGGAGGTGGTGCTTGGTGGTGAGGTGGTGGTGCTTGGTGGTGATGTGGGTGGTGGTGGGGTGCTGGTGCTTGGTGATGATGTTGGTGGTGGTGGGGTGTCGGTGCTTGGTGATGCTGGTGATGTTGGGGTGTCGGTGCTTGGTGATGATGTTGGTGGTGATGGGGTGCTGGTGCTTTATGATCATGTTGGTGGTGGTGTGGTAAGTGATGGTGTGGTGGGTGATGTGGTGAACCGTGATGTGGTGGGCTATGGTGGTGTGGTGATGGTGCTTGGTGTGGTGGTGGTGCTTGGTGGGGTGATTTGACATTATCAATGGAAGTTAGATCATGTGGACATTGGCAAACATGTTCAATGCATATTGATGAACACCCACAATTTGGATTTTTGCACCCAACTTGACATTGTTTATGGTTGTCACATGGTAATCGATAAATGATTCCTCTTGCTTCTGCCTTTATCATGCACAAATCTGTATCACAAAAATCTTATTAAGAAGAATACTGACTCAATTTTTCAAATAAAATAATAGTCCTAATTCTCCACCAAAACTATGTCAAAGATTTGGTTTCATTCTAAGAACTCAAGATGTGTAATGTACAAGAAAATGAATCATTTAAGTTGAGAAACTAAAGAGAGAGTGAATAGAACATCATTAATAACCTGAATTCATGATGAAGAGGGCTACCAAGAGTGTCACGCTGACGATGAAACATCTTGAAGATCCCATGTTGCTCACTGAATATGTTATTTAACAATGACTATTCATCTATATATACTATATATACTGAAATGGATGAAGCAGTTTCACGCAAAAGACAAAAGTTAATTATATTCTTAATTAGTAACTGTGTTAACTCATGCATATTAAATGCAAATTTAATTATTTTCCAATATTTTCTTGACTTAATTGAATCTCAATATATGATGCACCGATACTTCAATTTAGGTCATGAATCTGTGTCAGGCACGTGTAAGATACTTTAGGATACTTTATTAATACTTATCAACAAAATATCTAATTTATAAAGTTGTAGTACTATTGTGATGATAATACTTTATAATTTTTTATTTTGACAATGTTTAATAGATATAATTTTATTTTGGATCCAGACAATAACAATCATATATTTATCATATTTTTAAGAATTTTTATATGTTTTTCAATATATATATATATATATATATATATATATATATATATTAAGTATCATTACTTCTCTTATTTAATCTAAAAAAATTAAATTTTTAAAATGTAAAAAATAAATACTTTTTATAAAAAATTGAATATCAAATTATATTAATTAATTTTGGTTAAAATACCTTTTTGGTCCCAATTTTTGTCAAGTTTTGTCAAATAAGTCCTAATTTTGGTTTTGTGTTCAAATAGGTCCCAATTTTCGTCAATTTTGTTCAATTGAGTTCTTTTTTGCTAACACTGTTTAAATCATTAACGGCGATGAATAATGACTGCCACGTGTCACTTCGTGATTTTTTTGAATTTTTTTGAATTTTTTCAAATGTCCACATGTCAACCTAGTAGTGTGTCATGTGTCAAAGTCAATGTTCTATATTCAATTTGGTCCCTATATTTGTCATTTTTGTTCAATTTAGTCCCAATTTTGGTTAATATGAACCAATTTGGTCCCTTTCCAAATTGAAACCAAATTTAATTTTTATATTAAAATTCACGTTTTTATTAAATATTTTTATATAATATATTAAAATTCACATCATTATAACTTTGATATAAAAATTAAATTTGGTCACATCTTTGATAGAGACAAAATTGGTCAATTTTAAACAAAATTGGGACTAAATTGAACAAAAATAACTAATATAGGGACCAAATTGAATATAGAACATTGACTTTGACACGTGACACACTACTAAGTTGGCACGTGAACATTTAAAAGTTTTTTAAAAAAGAATTCAAAAAATTAAAATAAAAAATTCAAAAAAATCACAAAGTGACACGTGGCAGTGTTAATGGCCATTGATGATTTAAACGGTGTTAGCAAAAAAGGACCCAATTGAATAAAATTGACGAAAATTTGGACCTATTTGAACACAAAACCAAAATTATGACTTATTTGACAAAACTACACGAAAATTGGGACCAAAAAGGTATTTTAACCATTAATTTTTTTAAGTAAGTTATATTCAGCTGGTACTTTCATATTATTCTATTGGAACTTGGAGATGGTATGGTATCATTTCCAATAAGAGTTACTTTCTAATAGAAACATTATTTAATGTAAACCCAAATACATGATGAGTTCTTTACATGAATTCTTTATCTTTGAAGCTCACATACACAAGTTTCCTTAAATTGTAGAGTTAGTTACTTCGAGACTCACATTAGAATATTATTTTGATTGAAAAGAAACTTATATAATCAATTCCCATGAAAGAAGTTCTAACCAACTTTCTTTAATATATATATATATATATATATATATATATATATATATATATATATGTTTCACAAAATTAATATAGTTTCTCATAAGAATATTCAAAATTAAAACCATTAAAATGAGTAATAATTAAAACAACAATCACTAAATCTATAACAATATATAAAGAGGATTCCCTCTTTTATGTCCATATTTCTTAATACTAATTCTACCCTTTACAATATAATTATTTATTAAATTTTTTAAATTAAAGGTTATTTTTACTTATTTTCTATATAACTATTTTTCTTTTTTTCTTTTTTTTTATTTATCAACAATTAATTTCTCTATTCATTTCACTTTATTTTTTAACATTTCACTTCATTTTTAATAAATATAAATTTATTTTATATATTAACTTAATAACATTACACTATTATCACCTACTAACATACTATCATTCATATTTAAAACATGCGTATACATAGGCACGATAGCGCCTGTGTGTACACTAATAATTATTAAAGATCAAACACGTTTTTAATTACTTTCACCATTAACAATATTTAAACAAAATTAATCTAATTAAAAAATTTTGTACTAAAAATATATTTTTTTTCTTTTTATTCTAAAGGGAAAATATTTTAATACTTATTGTTTTGAACATACTATTCAACCCCTGAACTATTTATCAACAAAAACAATATTCTAATGTAAGTCTCACAAATATAAAATCCTTAAAATTATATAGAATTGCTTATGAAACGATTTTTGTAAGGAATTCATCTTAGAATTAATTAACAATTAATTCTATTATGCGACTCATTTAAAATATTATGACAGGTTCAATTGTGATTTAATAAAATATGAGGATCTATTGATTATTATGAAAAATCGTAATAAAATAAAATAAGCTTAGTTCAATTTGATGGATGTTGACTTATAAAAGGGATTAGGGTTCAAATGAGATAGATTGAGAAATGGTGGGTGGAGAATAGACAAATTGAAAAACACATACTCATAGAGAGTTGGGTGTAAATGGATGGATCTTTAAGACTGAGCATGACTCTCAAGGTAATATCGAGCATTACAAGACTCGACTTGTTGCCAAAGTTTTTACTCAGAAAGATAGTATTGATTATAAAAAAACATTTTCGCCTGTTTCTAGGAAAAATTCTTTTAAAATTATCATGGCATTAGTAGTTCATTGTGATCATGAGTTGCATCAAATGGATATTAAAACTTTCTTTCTGAATGGGGATTTAGAAGAGGATGTTTATATGGACCAACCGGTTGGGTTGACTAAAGAAGGAAAAGAACACATTGTGACGATAATTTTTTTTAATTAATAGTATTATTTCCTACAATATACTTATAAAATTTAAAGGCAAAATCATACTTAAAATATTCCCACACACACACACACATACATATATATATATATATATGTATATATATATATATATATATATATATATATATATATATATTTACAATATTGTATGCATCCTATATCTACACCGTTTAGTACATCTTATATTTCTTACACTAGAAGAAGAAGAAATATTATTTATTTACAGTTTCCCCCTCATATACGGGTTATCAAACAGGTGGAGGGAAAAGGTTATGGATAAGATTCACTTGAACTATTGGGGGTAAATACAAGGTAACTCCAATTTGTCCTTCGATGATAATCGGCGCGTTTGGAGCAGAGAGAAAAGTAATGGTAGAGTTTCTCGTTCCTTGAAATGTTACAGAATTATTTACTGCATCGGTTTGCCATGCATCCCCAGGAAAACAGCCACAATGTCAGCGAAGAAGGGATCAGGCATGTTGGGAGCAGCCATCTATGATAAGGTTATAAAATTTTGTTTTTCACACACAATCAAAAATAGGGAAGTGAGACAAATATCACATAAAAAAAAATACAACATATCATAATAAAATAAAGTGGAATGAAAGTTCTCCCAAATCCATAAAACTAGATTTTTATTATACTTTTTTTTATAAAGATATTGATTAATTTTGTAGTGACTAGTCAGGATAAATGAGCTCATGACCAATAAGGTAACTCAAGAACATCTCATCTTGAGTAATACTAACTCGTTTAAATCCCCAAGGTCATACCTCTAACTATAATAATCAAATCTTTATTTATCATATATTTTATTTCAATATTAAACCATTTAATTATATAATTAAATAAACATGATCAATGCATAATTAAAAAAAATATATAAATAAATAAAAAGGATCAGTACGTAACTGGAGATAAATATAAATAAGTAAATGAGAGTAAATATAAATAGGATCGGTGTTAAACTAGAGATGAATATAAATAAATAAATAGGAATGAGAACTAAATATAAATTAGAATGAGGTTAGAGACACCTCACTTAAGGTAAATATAGAGATAAAAATAATTATGAACAAATAAAAAAATAATCAAAGTAAAAAGATAAAATGATAGATGTCTCCTTCCCTTACCTTAGCTATGAAAGATATGCTTTTGAAGATGATCTTTGTATTTTATTTTTCTCCTTTTTCTTTTCTCACACTCGCAAAGACTCTCTTTTTTTTTTCACTGTCTCTCTTTCTTTCCCCCCTTTGATTCACTTCATCCATATTTATACTACATTTTGTAATGATTACATTTAGTTTAAATTGCACTATTTCGTTTCTGTTTCAGTTCTTCCTTAGTTTAGTTTAGTTTGTTAAAGATTGGCCTATCAAGATTTTTTGTTGTTTATCTAATCTGACGTTAATATTAACCTATCATGGCATTAATTGTGATTTTCCATTTTGACAGTTCATGTACATGAATTGTGACGTTGTGGTGGAGATTCAATCTAAAAAAATTCTTTTGTTTACCTTATCATAATATATAAAGTTTCTATACATATATCATTAAGGTTCAATTTGGAGAAGACTATAAATATTATTATTATTATTATTTTTTATTAAATATATCCATGATATTTAAAATTACTTCAATAAACAGGACAATGGTGTACAATATTATAAAATTATTGTGTAATACGTTAAATGTGTTCATAATATTATTATTATTATAATAATAAAGGTAAAACATGTATTTTTTTAAACTGAAATGATAGCTATATTGTTATAAGTATTATTACTTATTTTATTATTGAAGTATATTATTTTGTAGTAATATTTTTATTATTTTAATTACAAACACTTAAATTTTGATTTCTTGAATAATTATAATTTTTATATCATATGTTCATAATTTATTATGCTGGTCACAATACCTATGAAAAATAATGTATCATAAACTTTTAGGTAATGACATACTGAAAATATTGTGGTATAAATCTTGAGATGTTACACACATGGTGTGTAAACTTCTCGACAATGGTGTCTTAAGTTCAATAATACTATTGTGTCCTTTGGATTTAAGGAAAACATTGTTGATCAGTGTATATATTTAAAGGTCAATGGGAACAAGTTTATATTTTTGATTCTGGATGTTGATGATATCTTGCTTGCGACTAATGATTTTGGTATATTAACTGAGACTAAGAGGTTTATCTCTAATAACGTTGAAATGAAATATATGAGTAAGGCATACTACGTGATAGAAATAGAAATATTCTGTGAAAGATCATAAGGATTGTTAGGTTTTTCTCAAAATGCATATATTAATAAGGTTTTAGAGAGATTCAAAATGGATAAATGTTCATCATCTCCCATTCTAATACAGAAAGGAGACAAGTTTAGTCTCATGCAATGTCCAAAGAATGATTTGGAATGGAAACAGGTGAAAGATATCCCTTATGCATTTGTTGTTGGGAGTTTGATGTATGCTCAAACATGTACGAGGCCAAATATTAGTTTTGCAGTTGGTATGCTTCGTACATACAAGAGTAATCTAAGACAAGAGCATTGGAAAGCTGTAAAGAAAGTTTTAAGGTACCTACAAGGAACAAAGAATGACATGCTTACTTATAGAAAATATGATCATCTTGAGGCGATAGGTTATACAGATTCAGACTTTACTGATTGTATGGATACAAGAAAGTCTACACTTGGTTATGTGTATCTTTCAGCCGGAGGAACGATTTCATAGAAAGTGTGAAGTAGTTTGTCATTGCTGCATTCACCATGGAAGCTAAATTTGTGGCATGCTTTGAGGTCACAGTTCAGGCTAATTAGTTGCATAACTTTATTCCAAGACTTAAAGTAGTCGACAATATTGCCAAGCCGCTGAAATTGTGATAATTTTGCAACAGTTTTCTTTTCTAAGAACGACCGGTATTCCAAAGGTGCTGAGCTTATGGAATTGAAATACTTTGTTATTGAAGAATAAGTTTAGAAACGTAGAGTGTCAATAAAACATATTAGCACAAATCTTATGATTGCTGACCCTTTGACAAAAGGGTTACCACCCAAATTGTATGCTAGCCATATAAAGAATATGGACATTATGTCTACTAGTGAATGTTAAATGTTAAATGTTGAATGTTGAATGTTAATGTTATTAATGTTTATTTAACACTCTAATCTCTTTAATGTATAAGTTTCTAAAAGTTGTGTTTTCTTCTTTATGTTTATGCATGCAAATTATGATGAAGAAAACAAATTATGTTATGTTATTATTATTGAAAAAAATGACATTATGTTTGAACTCATTATGGACTTCTCATCCTAAAGTCATATTAAAGAGAAATGGATGATACAATAGTATATGGAAGGGATCATGTCGAGTGAATGATGTGTGACTGCCATAACTCTTATTATTTATGTATCTTTGATTGTGAATAATGATTGAACTAATTTATTTAAGGTCCTTTAATGTGCATTATATTTATGTATTAAATCACATAATGTTATGACATCAAATTATGCTCCGTTCCCGGTTCTCCTGTAGCTGGATCCTCCGGAACCACAAGAATCCTTAGTTAGAATGGGATTCCTTAAGGGGAGCAAGTTTATTTTCCTGATCTTGTATGTTGATGACATTGTGCTTGCCACTAATGATATATGCATATTGCATGAAACTAAGAAATTTCTGTCAAAGAATTTTGAAATGAAAGATCTTGGTGACGCCTCCTTTGTATTAGGAATTCAGATATACCGAGATCGATCTCGGGGTATTCTAGGATTATCACAAAGGAGCTATATCGATAAAGTTCTTAAAAGGTTTAGCATGCATGAATGTAAATTTGGGGATACTCCAGTTGCTAAGGGAGACAAGTTCAG
>Ga0214542_1005844_pt1 | contig 23041 bp, 8 predicted proteins | sample CNSS1metaG_FD_160096 | JGI IMG/M metagenome (GOLD analysis project Ga0214542, IMG submission 160096) | Root nodule microbial communities from cowpea collected in UCLA plant growth center, Los Angeles, California, USA - CNSS1 | ecosystem: Host-associated > Plants > Roots > Nodule | place: USA...
TATATATATATATATATATATATATATATATATATATATATATATATATCCGATAAACACTCTTCTAATTTTTATGCACTATTTAAATTACATTCATTGTGCTTGTCTACGGCTTCCTTTACATGGTTATCTTAAGATTAATATCACTCAAACTTATATCTTGATTTTACTTTAATTCTAATTCTATTTTAATCATAACAACACTTTTTTAATTTATTCAATTATAAAAGTCTCTTATCTATTTAATTTAATTATATTTGACAGAATAATGTCATAAAACAACAACAATTTTAACATACTTCTGTTTCTTAAATTTTATTAAAATTAAAAAAAAATTGTTACATTTATGGAAACTTGTAGGTTATCCTATAGATTTATATTGATTACAGATCCGACTTTAGGTGATGCTGTGAAGTGATTAAATGAAAAACAAATAAAACATCACTAGATTCTACCTTGTACTTGTAGAAGAAAACCATGTTGTTTATGACTAAAACTGCAATCAAAAGCAAGACCAGACAAAAGTACAAAATTATCGGCATAAATTTTTTTAAGATATTTGCAAGTAGAAATGAGATCATAAAACATTGTTTATCAGCATCACATGCAGTGTAATTTTTAATTTCGAGACTTCAGTTACCATATAGGGGATAACTTTTAATGGGATAAATATCGAAACTCAAAAGATAATTGCATTAAAACAATTAGGCTTCCTAAACAAAAACGAATAATTTCTCAAATTAATTTACTAAAAATCTTACATCAACCAAAAAGCTCAACCCTCAGTTTGTTCCCTCAACCTCCGGATGGTGCTCCTCACAGTGACAGCACTCGCAGTACTGTGAAAATAGTAAAGAACAAAATCAGAAGCTATCTCAAAGGAGGAAATGATTGAGTAGAAAGAAAGCACAGAAAGAACATTACTTCAAAGTGTAGGCACCACCAGCTTTTACTTTACCGCAGTCTTTGCATCCCCATATTCCCACAGCCTTTCTTTTCACAGCATACTGCAACAAATAACTTCATTATCAGAAGATAAAAATATACATAAAAAATTATGTTTCACTTAACCTACTAAAAAACCATGCTTGGATTTTCATGTGAATTCAGCATTAAGAGAACATGGAGATGGTGTACCTTTCCACAAAATTCACAAAAGAATTTGCTATGCTGACTCACTTCCATCTTCTTAATCTGCTTCCGCAGACTAGCACCATAACGGGTACCTAACATTAACCCAATGAAATAGCTTCTTATAAATTTAACATGCCAGAGCTAATTTGTTACCAAAATTCATGTTTAATGGCCTATACTTAAATCCAAATCTCTTGTAGTGAGGTTTATAGATAATGGTGAGGGAAATGAAGTGAAATAAAATAGAACATGATTACCATTTCATTGTTTAGATATTGTAATGATGGAAGAAAGGAAACAGACATTCGTTTCACCAAAATTACCAAATTACAACGAAAGAAAACAGAGATATATTGGATAGAATAGAACGTGGTTCACATTCGATCCATTATTCAAACAATCTAGTAATTGCAGAGTTGCACTACACAGGGTGCCTAACATAAGAAACAATGACTGGTAACCTAACCCAACAGAAGTATCTGTAGTGTCTTCTCAAATTGCATATTCAATGATCTACACTGAAATCCAAATTCTTGCAGTTATGGTGAGTGAAATGAGTTTATACACTAATAGAACAAAAATTACCTTATAATGTTATGACACATTTATGATAGAACCACCAGAAAAATTATAAAAAAAGACTACCAGAGAAGAAAATAGACAAGGAGAGAAGAATCGATTCCATCCCATATACCCAAATTGAAGTAAAGATAACAAAGATAGTGATCAGAATAAAATTCATTACCATAGCAACAAATTCTTATCTCCCTAAGTGATGGAATAAAATGCATTGCATTTCGTTTAAACAACTGAAGTAATCAAACGTCACATTATTCCACTCCATTATAACCATACCCATTCATCAAAGCATAAAACACTTAATATATAGTGTCCGGAAATTTTATCAAAATTACTCAACTATGATCCTATCCTACCACCGCCTATGCAAAATGCACTTCAAATGGCAATTACTTTAGCAACACTGTCCCAAGTATACATTCAAATAATTACATATACACGGTGTTAGTACCTACACAAATTTGATGAATCCAACACTGTACCATTATTATTGCGAGATGAAATTACCCTTGTTTAGCTTAATTATTGTTTAATAGAAATGTGATTTGGAGATATGACATAATTGATTATAAAACTTACCATATTTTCCGACAATGCCTGCCTTCTTCGTTCTCTTAGTCTGCATCAAGGGAGGAAGGGTGAGGCAGAGAAAAGTGAAACGTTCATCTTATGAAGTCAGAGTTAAAAACTGATACAGAATTCAAATTTTTCTTACAAAGGTTGCCTGAAAAAAAAAAAAGTTACACTAAGAATAAGAAGCATACCATTGTCTCTGAGTCGAAGGAGAAGGAGATGCGGCTCTGCTCGGTTAGTTAAACAAGACAATCCACAACAATCTCACAATCCCTAATCTTTACCTTTCTTTTCACTTTTCTAAAACTAAAATTCTTATAAAACATATGCACATGTAAAATCAGAATTTCGTTGTAGTCTAGTTGGTTAGGATACTCGGCTCTCACCCGAGAGACCCGGGTTCAAGTCCCGGCAACGGAATAATTTTTTCGTTTTTTTGTATGTAATATTATGATAGCACTGACAAATAATTTACCTTCTCTCGTCTACTCATAAACATTGAAAAAAGAATTGCTTGGGCTTTTTCTACTACCAAATCATCATTTACTATTATTTTTTATTTTTTTTTCAATTTAAATTATTTTTACATCGAATATCTCTTTTTATAATTTATTATTATTATATATATATATATATATATATGTGTGTGTGTGTGTGATGAAATGAAATACAATACAATGTTAAATGTTTTCTTGATTTGAACTGAAAAAAAAAGACAATTTTATCATTCTTATTAAAGGAGATATTTTATTTTTGACTAGTTAATAATCATCTTACTAAAAACATATTATATTATTAAAAAAATTACTGATAAAAAAATTTATCGATAAAATACAGTAAACATTCATTTAAGTTTTCATTTATTTAAATTTGTATCCCGTATAAATTCGCATTTGAAAAGAGAAAATTTTCAGATCAATAATTTTGTGACTTTATTTTCAGAAAAAATCCATAAAGTCATTTAATGATTGTTTTTTATTCATTCATATGTAATTGTCGATTAACCATTCTATAAAATGAGACTAAAGATAAAGAAGACACTATTAGCTTGATTTATTTAACTGATGATAAATAAGGAAAAACTTTCAACTCACTCACATTGACGTCAATGTTTATAACACTTTCTAATGAGTTGAAGATAACATTGTGTTGGTCAACTTCAACTTCAACTTCGTCCAGACCAATGACTTATATTTTATATTCTGTTACATTTTATTATATATAGAGAGAATATGAATAAAATAAAATAACACTCATAGTATCTACCATATCTCTCATATTTTCACAATCCCTAAAAATTCTCAGTACTCACAATATTTCATATTATAATTATATGACCCGTAATATTTTATAATATAATATAACTTCTAAAATTTCATAAATTTACATCCCAATTAAGTTCATATCAAATATTTCAAGATTGAAACAGTTTTTGGTAATAAGTCTTTTGATAGTTCAAAATTTTTAATATACACACATTTTTGTCGATAGATTTAGTAAAAAAATAATGTCAGAGTTCTCGTTCTAACTTCAACCATGTCACAATAAAATTAGTTGATAATCTAGTAATGATTTTTTTAATTGATTAATAATTGATCTTCTTAAAACTTCATCGATAAATCCGTTATAAATTAATTTTTTAAAATTTTTCGATAATTGTATTTTAAAGAATTCGTCAATAATTTTGTGATTAAATCCTTTAATAAAATGGCTGTTAATTTTATGGTCAAACTTAACTAAATTTTTATTGTAAATTAAATGAAATGAAAAAAGAAGAATGTGAAGACAAAGAGAGAAAGAAGAAATAACAATGACCACAACAACAATACTAGTTGTGACAATATTAATAAAAGAGGAAGAGGAAGAGAAAAAAATGACAAAGTAAGAAGAAAAAGAAGATCAGTATTTATTAAAAAATCAATCAAAATTATTAATGAATATTTATCAAAATTATTTTTATCATCGATAATTATAATTATCAACAAATTTTATTGACAATTATTTTACTTCTAAATTTTTTATTATCAATAAATCATAAATAAATTTATTTTACGGATAAATTGTTATGATTATCGACTAACTTTCGTGTTGGTAATATTTATTTTTTAATAAATATATTATTTTTGAATTAGAAATAGTTTATTATGAAAAGGAAAAGAAAAGAAAGTGATGAATGTGAATGCCTCGCCTCTTCGGCCACTTGCTTTATAGTTTGAACGTGTTCTTAGTTTCCAAACATGTCTGCAAGACTAAGTCACGGCATGGTCATCTTTAGATAACGCAGCGTTGAGTGGCAACAAATGTAATTTTACAGTGATTATTTGACTAATATTTAAAGTATTTTTTAATACTTCATCACTAAATTTTTTACATTTGTGTGAATTTTATTTTCAACTTTCAACTACCTAAACTTTATTATATGATATATTTCTTTTAATTGTACATAAAATTATAATATTATTATGGTGTAGTGGTTAATATGGGGTGATTTTTAGTCTAAAATGGAATGTGTATTCAATTAAAATTAGATAAAAAAAGAATTAAAATATCGATCGAAAAAATGCGTGGTTTCTTCTTTAACGAATAAAGATGTATACTCACTCACTCTCTTCTTCTTCTTCTTCTTTTTTCATTTGTTCATAATGATAAAGTGATTATTATCGTTCTCTCTATAAATTTGCTGGTTGTTGAAGACGCCAGAGTCTCTTCCAAGTTTGAAAGTCTCAGTGCAGTCAATTCAACTCTTCTTATAAAATAATAATAATAATAATTATTATTATATTATATTTTATAGACGTGTATCCACTTCACATAGTCTCCACTTCAATCTTTATCACTATGATTATTTTTTTTTGCAGTTTTTTTTTTTTTAAATTCAGACTAATGAAACTCATTTTCTATTCCTATCTTTCACTCAAATTTCATATAAACAGAATTGATGTAGCTTTACTAAGCCTTTTATTTTTATTGTTGTTTTTTTACAAAGATTCATCAAAATAAAGGAACAACTACTTTTTGGTTGATAAAATCTAATGTTTCATTCATTCATTCACACATCTTTATCATCACCAAATCAAAAAGATTTTTTAATTTTTTTTGTGTGTTTTAAGAGTTTTAACTTTGTTGGTGTATAATTTTCTTAATTTTATTTTGGTTATTGGAAAAAGTATGGACGAACAAGTGGGTAGTGTCTATATTTTCACTAGAAAATTTAATAATTCATCTTTAACATAAGTTTCTTTCTTTTCATCACTCTTCATCTTTGACAAATTTGACTGAAAATATACTCCAAACAAAATTGCAATCAACTTTATTTTACTTTGACCATGAATTGGACTAAAGATGTCCCATAACATAATCATCAAATCAAAGATTTCCTTTTTAACTGTTAATCTTGTGTTTTTCTGTATTAGACGCGGATTTTCACGCGGTTTTCCTCTTAATTCCCCTGTTTCTTATTCTTCAATTTCCTTCGCTACACGGAACAAACCCGTTTCCATTTCATTAGTTTTCGCATTTTTGAAACATAACTTGCTTCATTTGTTTTCATTGTCTCTTGAACCCTCTCTGTCTTTCTATACTCTGTTTTTCTGAGAAATATAGAAACTTGGATGTTTAGAAAATGAACTGTTTCTTCTTCAAAAAGAAATCAAAATCCCACCCAGAACTCCCAAAGGGACGAAAGAAGAAAAGCCAGGTTGTGAATGGAGCACCAAAGTCCCCAAGCTCGGTACCATCGCCGAGGAGCATAACAGAATTGTTCAAGGAGAAGGAGCGGAGTTTCAGAATTTTCAGTTTAAAAGAGCTTGTAGATGCAACAAATGGTTTCAATAGGATGCTGAAGATCGGAGAAGGTGGGTTTGGAAAAGTATACAGAGGAACCATTAATCCTCACCCTAAAGATGGAGCTGCTCCAATTGTAGTCGCAATAAAAAAACTTAACGCGCATGGCTTACAGGTATATACACACCCTTCTTCAGATTCCGAAAAAACTAAATGAGAAAACTTGTATTAATCATGGGCGAGTTAATTTTTGATGCGAGAAAAAACTTCTTTTCATGGCTGTTAGGAACTGCTTTCAATGGAAAACGAGTTTCACAGAGTCTCAGTCAATTATGTCATGCTGTCTCTGAATTATGTCAACACTTGACTATTACTTTAAAGATATACTTGGTTTGGTTTCTCATGTTTGTCTTATTTTTTTTTACATTAAAGGGGCATAAAGAATGGCTTGCAGAAGTTCAATTTCTGAGCGTTGCCAACCATCCTAATCTGGTTAAGCTTCTGGGATACTGTTCTATAGACAGTCAAAGAGGAATCCAACGGTTGTTGGTGTATGAGTTCATGTCGAACAGGAGTCTGGAAGATCACCTTTTCAGTGTTGCTCTACCTCCTTTGCCTTGGCCGACAAGATTGCAGATCATGCTCGGTGCTGCTCAAGGATTGTATTATCTCCACAACGGATTGGAGATTCAGGTACATTGTAGTTGAGACATGTTTCACATTTGTAATCGGTTATCCTTTAAGGTAGTTGTTTTAATCGATTATAACCTGGTCGTGTTTTAATGTTTTGTATCGGAAGGTGATCTACCGAGATTTCAAATCCTCAAATGTGTTACTGGACAAAGAATTTCATCCCAAACTTTCAGATTTTGGTCTCGCAAGAGAGGGTCCAATAGGTGATAAGACTCATGTATCTACTGCGGTAAGTTGAAGTACTAAATTGCCTTAATTTTAGTATACGTGAAACACAACAAGAACCAGTGTTGATTATGTGTGATTTACAACGAAAGTGATGATTGTGAAAACTTATCAGGTAGTGGGGACACAGGGATATGCTGCACCAGAGTATGTTCAAACGGGTCATCTGAAAGTTCAGAGTGACATTTGGAGTTTTGGTGTGGTGCTTTATGAGATTCTCACAGGGAGACGAGCATTGAATAGAAACCGTCCAATAGGGGAACAAAAGCTTGTGGAATGGGTTAAACATTACCCTGCTAACAGTAGCAGGTTCAGCACCATCATTGACCCACGTCTCAAGAACCATTACTCTCTTGCTGCAGCTCGGAAACTAGCAAATTTGGCAGATTCTTGCTTGAAGAAGAATCCTGAAGAAAGACCCTCCATGAATCAGATAGTGGAAACCTTGAAGCAAGCATTGCAGGATTCACAAACCCAAAACACTTCACCTAATACCACTTCTAAATCCACACCATCGAGATTGGTTAAATAAATGAAAAAAATTGAGTTTCTATAAAACTGCAGTAGTAGGGGATCTTTAATATCAGTGAATCTGTCTTTAAAATCTGTTTCTAATTGTATATTACCATTCTCCTGATTTAGATTGTAGTTTTGTCAAGCCAAAGCCTTAATTAAAAGTGATTTTGGAGTTGATTACGTCAATGTTTCTTCTTCGTTAGATTGGTGGGTGATGTGTTGTGTCAATGGAATTATTGTCGGAAAACTTTGAAACAATTTCCAAAATTCTGAAGTGTCTGGTTAGTGCGATTTAATCCCAAACAGTATACGAATAAACTGAGGTTTGATTTCAGAGAAGAAAAAACAAAAATAACTCAATCATTGTTAGCCTTGACGTGATCATTCTATTCAATCTAACACAAAAATTGTGTTTATCTTACTAAATTTTTTATTTTTAAAATTATTTTCCTTAATTATTAAGTAGTACACACTTCAAATAATTAAAAGAAAATAATAATTGAGCCCAATTAGGAAATATAATATAAATTTCAATATAAGCACTGATATTAACTATACTATTATTTAAATTTATTTGTTACCCTTCTAAAGTGAATAGATAGAAGTGAAGACAAAATTAATGTACATTGCTTACTTATTTAATGAGTTGACTTTTAATTTCGTTAAAGTCACAGTTTCATTCATCTTAATAATTTTTGTCAAAATAAATATCTAATTGTAATTAATGAATAATAATTGTCAAAATACTCCTGACACGGCACCTACCATTTTTCTTTACGAATGGTTTAATGAACCTCTTTTATATTATTTTTTTATTTTATGAACATAGAAGAAAAAGTATTTTATTATGTGTTTTTTATAATCAGATTTTAATTGTGGTTCCATTATATGTCTATATTCTTTTGTTTCTCAAGAGAAAAAGATATATTATTTTTGCTCTCATATCTTAGTTATTCTCCTCTATTCTCAAAGAAATAAAGAAGAAGGTAATTATCTTTTGTCTCACTTGATAGTGAAATATTAGTTTAATAATTTATTTAATGAGTCTATTGTATATTAATTTTTTATTTTATGAACATAGAAGAAAATGGATTGTACTCTATGTTTTTTAAAATTGGATTTTAAGTGTGGTTTGATTATTCTTTTGGATTTTAAGTGTGGTTTGATTCTCGCTAATGATGTAGTTTATTGTTATACTAAGTTATGTATTCATTTTTACGGTATTAATGCCAATAATTAAATGTATAAATTTTGAATGTATTATTTTGGCTCCCCCAACCATACTGGTCAAGATCCGCCACTGTTTATAGGTTGTATAATTTGATCTTTTAAGAAAACAAATATATACTGCAATACACTCTTCAAAATAGTAATTTAGACATTATTTTTGACTTTTTGGATTATGTAATTAAAAAATTAATATTATTTGTCGAATTACATGGTTTAAAAGTTATTACTTTGTATAAAAAGATTATTTTTGAATTATGAAAATCGACACTATTATTAGCTAAAAATGTTTTAACTTTATATATATTCACTAAAAAATATGATTTAACTGTTATGTTCTCTTAATAATAAGTTTTAAATATATAAGTTGACACAATTTATTTTTATTTGTTCTCTCGACTAAAAAAATGTACAATAATAATGAATAAAAAAAAGTATATTCAAAACATAATATTCAATAATAAAAAAAAAAACACATCATAAATTAATTGAACGCGTTTTTTCTTAAATTCAAAGACTTAAGAGTGCATGTTGTGACAACTTATTATCTTTCTTTTAAAATTAAAAATGTATCAAATTCAATCATTTTAATCTCAAAATAAAAAATATTTAATAACTGTTAAAATTAATTATGTGTTTTAATTAAAATTTTAATAAAATTTAAAAATACTGAATGAGTTAATTTGAATGTCCTTCTAAATTATAAAATTGAAAGTTTTGACATATTGTTGTTTTAATATTTTTGTTATCAACATATTTATCAAATTTAAAATAGTAAAATAATAATAATGACCAAAAAAATACATGAAGAAATTAATTAATTAACTAGAAGTACATCTTTATTAATTTGTTTTTCAAAATTTATTAACTTTGGTAATTCCTTTTTTTTAAGAAAATAAATAACGAAAATTTGTAAAAGCTATTTTTTCTCGTATCAGACTTTACCTAATAATAATAATAATAATAATAGTAGTAATAATAGTGATATTTAATTTTTTTAAATAATAAAGTATATTAATATTTATTTAAATTAATATTTTATTTATTTTAAGATGAGACAAATATTTTAAAAATATAAATAATATTCTTAATTAATTATTGATAACCATCTTAATACGTTAACACCTTTTCTATAAGTAATAGATTTCCAAACTTAAAAATTTAATTTCACATATCAACAATTTTAAATGATTTTTTAATATTTTATTGCTTGTTTTGTTTTCCTTTTTTCAGACCTCTACAATTTGGACTTTTTTTCCCATGAAGGAAGAGGTTACCGAGTGCTAAAAGATGTTCTTGCTTAAAGATTAGTGCTAGGAACTGAATGCTGAAATGCCACCGGAACAAGGTTTTCCTTTCTCTTATTCAAAAGTTTGAACATATTTAGAAGAGTGGAACAAACGAACTACATAAGATGGGTTTGTCGGAATTATCCGCACAACACTTCTGGTTTTTTGGAATGAAGTAAAACAACATTTCACTAAAAATCTAAGGAATTTGGCTATAATATATGCCATTTTCCTTGCGTATACCCATCATAATTCTACATCCTTTTCCCCGTTTTCACTTCTATAAAAAACCATGATGCTTTGAATTTAACTACATGTGTTCAAACGAGAGCAACATCTTGAGCCTGTTCTTGCTGCTTCTTAAATCCTGCGATGTGTCCAACGTAAAGACGAGTGCCGCAGGAATCAGAATGTGGAAGGCTTTGTCTCCTACCACCCTCGGACATGTTTTTCACAAACTCCACAAAGCGCCTCCAATTGTCTCCCTCAAACAACTTCTTGTTCATTCTCAGAAAAGTAAATGCAGACAATCCAGAACCAGAGTCACTTGTTGCCAGAACTTGAGAAAACGCACCTGCATCATATCTCTCAAGAGCATTCTCCCCAGCAAGTTCTGCTCCTGCTCTTCTGGTTGCCATCTTCACTTGATGAACCAACCCCTCTGGGGAGCAACTACCATGTTCGGGTTGCTCTTTGTCCCTCATTTCCATGCAGGTGAAGTTCAACACTGCACCATGCTTTGCCAGCATTTGTGCTATTGGTAGGTACCCATCACGAAACCGAGTGTTGTAGTAGCCTGCAGTTAGTTCTGCTGCATGTGACCTTGCCTTGTAGTGCCAATGAATTCCAGCAACTTTCGCAGATAATTTCACCCCACACGACTTGAATATGCCTTTGGCTGATACAAGGATTCTCTCACCATGTTCAACGAGTTTGGTGGAGTACCAATCAAGGAAGAATTTTCCATATTCTGAGTTCCATGTTCCTTCCCTGCTGAAAAATCCAGTTTCCTCAGGAAAATTGTTGTACTGTCCTGAGTCATGAGGTCCACTTCTTCCCCAATGTTTCTTCCCAATGGCCTCAGCTGATGCTTCCAAGGAAGCTCTCATATACTGCATCACAAACAAACAAGTCATTTTAGTAAAGCCAACAAGAAAAAGAGGGAAATTCGTTTCTAGATATTTTGCACTTTGTCACATTTGAGATGTCATTGTTATCACAAAGCCATAGATTTAGGAGTCTAATTGTTATGTAACAGTGGAAATGATTCTTCACCTTGTCGTAGCACTGGAATTCTCCAATGCCAGGAAATCTCCATGTTCCATTGCTTTCAGGATAAGATGGATATCTTAGCTCCCCACAAGGACCCATCCCCACTTGAATTTCCTGCAAATCAATTTACTCTCAGGACTTCATATCTCAAACAAATTCCTCATTTCCTACTTTCCCTGCATCCCCTTCAAACTAGTCTTCTAAATTTATGAATATGGTTGAAAATTTAAGGGTGAGTAAAGAACTAATTTTAGTTACATTTAGCCATGTTTCTTTCATACTCTGACAACAAATTAGCCCCAAAATTGAAGCAGAAATGTGTGTGGTGCTTACAATGATAACACTGCCCAAATAGTGTCTGAATTTGTCACGGAAGCTCCTCATGTAATCAGAGTACACTTGAATTGGTGTCCTTCCCCGCAGAACAGGCATTGAATCACAGCCCAAGGATATGTATTCAGGATTCCTCCTCCCTGATTTGTCTGTGTAAACCAGTTCAGGGTTCTTGCTCATTTCTTCCAGCACCCACGAAGGAAGAGGAATACTACATAATTAGAATCAAAAATCAAAATTAATCATCTTTTCATTTGCCCTTTCATTATTAGAAGTACAAAACAACGTTAATAACTTTTACGTTGTATACAACAAATTTCACGAACTCTCTTGAACAAAAATCAATGTCACAACAATTTATCACCCCTTTCTCTGTTATCACCAAATCTAAATACAGGACCAGTAGTTTTAACGAGTAGCGTATGATACCTGCAGGAGTCTCCGACATTTCCACCACATTGATGGAAAGACATGACAACCTGAAGCTTCAAGCCATGTCTTTGAACCATTTGCACGAGTTCAGCATACCCCTCCCAATTATACTTCAAGGGTTCCTCTTTTTCCACCAAACCCCACCAAGCATCCACCATCACTCCTTCCACTCCTGCACTCTTCAAAGCCATCAAACTAGCATTCATCGCTCTCGGTTTATTCAAATTCCCCCCCATTGTTACAGTGTCCAGTGGCAGCATCACAAACACCGGCACTCTCATTGAATCATTATGACTGTGACCAACCAACGGCGCGTGAAGCTTCTCTCTTTTCTCGTTTTTCATCGTAACTTCGGCGTTGAAGTTGTTGCTGTTGCTGTCTCGTGTGACATGTGTATGTTGCATGGAACTCTTGGTTCGGAGACGGAAAGATTGGTTTGGTTTTGGTTTTGCAAGGTAAGAAACTTTTGTGGAAACGTCTTCTTTGGGATTTTGGAGTCTGGTTTCTTTCTGGTTGACGAGGGAAACCGAAGAACGAAGTGTTAGAGCCATTTTTGTGTGTCTGTGTTTGATAGAAAGGAAGAAAATAATATAGGATTGGTTGCAGTGTTAAGGTGGTTTACTTATGTATCAAAGAAAGCGTTGGTAGGTCCCATATCGAAAAGTGGAAAAGTGCAAAAAATCAACACTTACTTGGCCGTGTATGGCACGTGCTTACGTGTTCCCACCTCTTCTATTCTTATCCAACCAAATTCTGCTTAGGGAAAGATTTAAACGTGATTTGCCTGGTAGAAGTAAAATAAAACCAATGGTATAAATATAAATAAAGAAATAGATAAGGAAAGCAATAACCATATTTGTATATAAATGAGGTACTAAAATCAAATATAAACTTACTTACAAAAATCATACATCGATATATGACCTGAAACAATGATTTTTTTTTGTTAAGTATATGTTAAATACCAATGTAATTTAAGTAACAATATGAATATAGTAAATATTTATGCTTAGAGATCCAAAACTACAAAAGCAATAATACTGTTATTTTTATCCTTATACTTTTCAGACACATAACTTAAATTGATCCAACTTTAATATATTTTCTTAATACGATAGTAAAAATTATCTTGTATCATAAATATACATCTCACATTTGTTTGATAGGTGTTATTTTATCTAAAGATAATGATATTTTGACTATTAAATTTTGACAACTTTTTTTTTTCAACACAAGGTGTCATCTTCTAAGTGATTTTGAAATATTGAGAATGAGAAAAAGGTGAAATGAAAAACTACTTAAATGATGACAAGGTTGTGAGAGAAAGTTGTCAAAATTGAGTAGTCAAAAAATCATTTTCCTTTATCTAATCGAAAAATACATGTTTCGATAGACATTCAATAAATGGGAGTCATGTTATCATCTGACCATAACTTATATATTTGCATAATTTTTTTTTTAAATTTCTTCATTTTTATCCAATTTTAGAAAACTAACCATTTTAATACTTAACCGTATATTGCTTAAAGGGTGAGCGTACTAATTTCAATAAATAAGGGGTTTTCTGTAGATTTAGGATTTTTCTGGTTTGTGGTGAAAATTAGTGTATGAAAATATCTCTTTCTTATAGAATAATTCAAATGTTATTTTTTATATATAATAATTTGAATATTCTCTTGGTTCTTATTTTATTGGAACAAGATAAGAAAGGGTGAAGGTCCATTGTGGAAAGGTAAATGTGTGGTTTGGGGAAAGTCTTTGCTCTCATGAGTCTTCCTTCTGCTAGATTTTGCACAACTCGATTCTAAAAACTACATTGTTCAACTTTTCACACCAAGCCCTTTCTATTTTCCAAGTTAACAAAACAAAAAATAATTAATTAAGATATAAATACACATTTTGTACCCAAACTTTTTCGGAAAGTTCAATTTGGTACCCGAACTTTAGGAATATTTATTATGGTATCCCAATTTTCTAAAGAGATTCAATTTGGTCCTCTCCGTTAAGTTGGAGTTAACACCGTGTCCGTACAGGACACGTGTCAAGCCATTAAATTTTTTTTAAAAAAAAAATTAAAAACTGCCACGTGTCAGTTTATCATCGTGCCACGTGGCAGCTTACAATCATGACATGTGCCGGTGTAATAGTTATTTTCAATTTAGTACCCTAATTTAAATTTTTGGTTAAATTTAGTACCCAAATTTTTTAAAATGATCCAATTTCGTCCTTTCCTATTTGAGACCAAATTAGTAAATAAGCTTAATTATAACTTATATAAACATGTTAAAATAACTGTTTTGAATTTATACATCAAATCACTACACCTAAATATTCAAATTATTTTAATCATGACAAGTGTAAAAAATTTCATGTGTAAAAAATTACAAAGGTTAAAATGTAAAAAATAAAATAATTTAAGTATTTAGGTGAAATGATTTGATGTATATATTAGAAAAAGTTATTGTAACATGTATATATAGGTTGTAATTAAGTTTATTTACTAATTTGGTCTCAAATGGAAGATGACGAAATTGGATGATTTTAAAAAATCGGGGTACTAAATTGAACCAAAAATTTAAATTGGGGTACTAAATTGAAAACAATTATTACACTGCCACGTGTCATGATTGTAAGCTGCCACGTGGCACGATGATAAACTGACACGTGGCAGTTTTTAAATTTTTTGAAAAAAAAATATTTTTTTTTTAAAAAAAAATTAAATAAAAAATAAAAATTTCATGGCTTGACACGTGTCCTGTATGGACACGGTGTTAACTCCAACTTAACAAGAGAGGACCAAATTGAATCTCTTTAGAAAATTAGGGTACCAAATTGAACATTCCTAAAGTTCGGGTACCAAATTGAACTTTCCGAAAAAGTTTGGGTACCAAATGTGTATTTATACCATTAATTAATTATGTTTGTTTGTTTGATTGGAAGATAGCATTGAAAAGTATTTGTACTATCTCAACAAATTGACGAGCAACATTAGATTGGGTCAACTAAATTATTAAATGGAAATTTTTAGTATAAAATATTAGTTAATAATATAAAAAAGTATTTTAACTCAATTAATGTATACCTTGTAATTTCTCTCACGAACATGGTCAAAGCCAACAAATCCTTTCTTCAATTGTCTTTATTAGAAATTCATCTAATTGAAAAATATATTTCAAAATGTATTTTTTATTTTTTAGTATGAAATATACAATTCAAAATACAAAATTATATTACTAGTTATATAGTTTAAAACGTATTTTTTATTTTGTATTTTTGAATATATAAATTATATATTTTTTATATTTTAGATTGAATATTACAAAATACATAATACTAATGTTTGATATTTTAGATTATATAATCGGCAATGTCTCTAGACTACACAATAAGATGGAATTTAAATTGAAAATCCTAAACTATAAAGTCAATTTGGAACTTTTCAAATTTATGGGATGTATTATGGGGGTGCAGAAAGAAATGTCCAAGAAATAGCCATGCAAAATTGAATCATATACAATGGACGGACTGATTGTCTACCGCAAGTAGATATTTGCTCCCTACACCCCTCCTAAACTTTAATATATTATTTTATTTTGATTAAATATATTTTTAGTCTTATCCATTTTTAAAATTTTTATCAAATTTAATTTTAATTTTAAAAAAACTTAAATGTAATTATTTTAATCAAATTTTATAAATTTAATTAACATTTCAAATATATGTGTTTGATAAATTGATAAATTAATAAAATTGATATTATTTTATATAATATCATAATTGTTTAAATTGCTTACATTTTTTTTATTTTAATGTTAATTAAAAAATTTATTTAAAAATTAAAAAAATTTAAAAAAATTTGGTTAAAAAAATTACACATTTATAAAATTAAAAAATTAAATTAAAATTAAAATTAAAAAAAAGAAACTAATATTAATTTTTACCGAAAAAAATATATTTAACTTTTCTAATTTATATATTCATGGTATCTTTTATACATATATAAAAGGGACACGAAAGAGGAAAATAATAACTAAATGACATTAATTACGTAATCGATGTTAGTATTTAAATGTAATTCATTGATCTTATCATTCCAATAAGAAGGTTTGATTTCTCTTTTTGAAATATTTTGTGTATACGTCATTCATTACATCTGTTGCGCCTTCTTTATGTCATGTCATTCATTAATCTACGTCATCATACATAAATAAGCACTTAATATTATTGTTTGGACAACTATTCATATGATCAATTTTTTTTTTCCAAGCTATGGTCCTCTTAATAAAGTTAAGCAAAATATTAATCAATATTCAATAGTTACATGTGCGTGTCAAATGCCATGTATCACGTGAGTTTGCACGCAAATCTCATCAAAGGGTAGGTGGTGAATTATGTTAGGTAAAATGCAACGTTGCTTATGTTTAGATATTTGCTTATGTCTTAAATATGTTGATAGAAAAAATTTAAACAATACTTTTTTTATATTATCATTATTTCCATCGAGTCTAAAGCAGATGAAAATGAATACTTCCTTTTTTTAGTAGTAGAACCGTAAATAAGTTTAGGTTTTCTATTTAGTTTTGTTGGTGTTGTCTTACGTTAAATATTCAAAATACACTAACATTAATACATTATAATTTTTAATATTTTTAAAATGTTAAAATCAATATTAATTGTAAATGCACTTATGAATACACTCATTGTTTTCAACATATTATGACCTATGATGGAAGTTTACCAAACGAAAAATTTTTATATAGTTGCGCACACGTTCAATAGTGGATTTTTTGTGTGGGTTTGGTGCAACCTTTATCAGCCTTCCCCACTTACCAATATCACATTTTTTTGTTGTCATAAATAGATTAATGAAAAATAATACAAAAGTTTAATTATTTCGTATATATGTAGCATCGAATAGTATTTAGCAGACTTAACTATATTTTCCTTTTATTGATAACCTTCAATCTATAATTGTGGTTCATTTATTTGGCTGCACAGGTTTTATCTTATAATTTTTTAAATTAAGTAGTTTTGGTTCACTCGTTAGTGACCTGAAATAATAATAAAAATAAGGTTAATTAATTGGAGGCTATCCATTTTCATTTAGATGTTTCAGTTTTGTATCTGCTTTTAAAGAGGTGTCAATTGAGTTTCGACTTTTGAAAAAATATCTCAATTAGGTAATTTTTAGCAAAAAATTATTAACATCGTTAACGGTATTAATATTTAAAATGACTTACATAATTAAGTATTGATATTTATATTAAAATTTAGTGGTAAAAGTCATAATTAAGTTAACGATTTTAGTCATCTTTGTCTGAAAAGACATGATTAAGACACTTTTTTAAAAATTTGGACTAAATTAACACATTTTTAAAAATTGATACCAAATTGACACATCTAAATAAAAGTGAGTATGATCCGACTAATTAAACCTAAAAATAATAAATAAATAATTATGAATAATGTCTTAAAAAGTTTCAGGTACATGATGCCCCGAACATAACCAAGCTCTGTGCTGGCATAAGTTGACCACTGTATTATGAAATTGATAAATGTGATGAAGAAAATAAAAGATGAAAAGAAAATGATACATTAATGTTGATCACACTTATAATAAAGTTATTAATAAAGGAATATGTTGTTTAGACTCAATTTTAATGCATATCCTCCTTCCCTTACACTCTTACATTAAATAATTAACTTTATATTATTGTTTTTTTTTTTACTTTTTGGGGTGAGACGTTGCGTTATTTTTAATAACACATAGAAACTTTAATATTGTTATTATAATACTATATTGTTATTTTCTATTTTAAGTTTTTCTTTTAGTTAAAAGCAAGGAACATGATGATTTTTTTCATTTTTTATAGAGTAGTTATTAAGCTTATTTTTAATTTTTTTTGTTCGTTTGTATTTTATAATAAATAAATATCATCTGTTTTTAACTTTTTTTGATAAATGTTTAAGTTACTTCAAACTTATAAAATTATGTAGGAAACAAGAACATAATTGGGAAGAATGATTAATTTTATCTTACACTTTAAAAGTGATAGGTAAAATAAAAACAAAAAGATTTAAAAATTTTAATTATAGTAGAGAGTGAATAAAAACTGAGATAATTAAAGAATGGTGAATTTTGATAGCTTCAAAATTCGTATCTACATGAGATTTGTTAAATTTTTAACTTGTGTGGTATTTTTTATCTCTAAAAATACTTAATGACCCATTCTATTAAATTGACATTATACCTTAAAAGTGTCTCAGATTAAAATCAAGATATTTTACTTATCAAAATTCATATCATCAACTATTTTGTAATCCATTTGAATTTTGACACGCGATATATTTCAATTAAATAATAAATTAAATTTGACAAGTGATGCATTTTAATTAAATAATGATCTAAATTTGATAAGTATCAGACTCATAACATAAGTAGTTGAAATTGGAATGGAAGTGTAGCATAGAAAAGACGAATAAGGAAGAGAAAAGAAAATGCATGCAAAGATAGAAAATTAGAAGCAAAAGCCTTTGCTTAATCCTTATCCATGGAACACCGACAAGAAAATTGTAATGGGGTTTTCACATTCTAAGGTTGGAAAAAGAGTAGTTGGAACAAAACAAAATGACGCCAATATTTATACCTTTTCATGTTACGTGTTGGAGGCTGGAACGAGCCAGCTAGCCAATAAGTTATGGTTTGTTTGGGAAATGGAATTATTCCAATACCAAAAGTTGCCAAAATATGTTCTTTTTACAAATATATTTTAATAATTCGTTTTTTATTTTTCTATTCTATAGTCTATTTATATAACATTTTATAATTTTTTTGTATGTCAAATTTCACAAGAGTATAAAATTATAATATATTTTTATGTGAAATTTCACGAGAGTACAAAATAATAAAAAATATGTTTTTCTTTTATATATATTCCAGCATGTGCCCGAAAAAAAAATATTAGCATATGTATATCTAGTTCGTCAATCCTATGTAATCTGGTCCATTTAGTCCGTCAGTTTAGCAGATCAAGGGTCAGTCTGTTCTGGTTTGTCAACTCGTTTTTTTTTTATGTTTAAAATTAAAAAATAATATTTTTTAATTATATAAATAAATTTATATATATATATATATAATTAATTTATAAACAAAAATTAAAAATTAAAAATTAAAAAATTAAAAAAAAGGCGGTCCAACCTATGGTCCATCAGTCCATCCTAAGACAGGACAGACAACAATATCCAACCCGTTTATCGGTGGTAGGCTAGCCCGGTCCAGCCCAGTTTTGACTGGTCGGGCCAGATTGACCCATTTTGCCACCCCTAAACTTTTTATTAAATTAAAAAAATAATTTTAAAAGGTGGAACAAAATTAGAAAATAACTTTTTGACTGCTATTATTAAATTCATTTTTCTTGTTATCTAGAACTCCATCTAAAGATTTTATCTCATTAATAGCTGCACATTACACAACACCAAGGATTAGTGATTAACGAATAATTTCTTTTTTGTACCTCAATGACAATTATTTTAAATTATTAATCATAAATATTTTCATCATTGGAAAGAAATCTTTCAATACAGATAGGATTTGATTTCTCTAAAAGTTGTACATATTAATTATTTGAATTTCTATTTACCCCATAAAAATATAAAATAAAATTGAGTTAATTTGTTTGTGAATACAAAATATAATTTTTAACACCATGAACACGTTATAAAATTAAGGAATTATGGACTAAAACTAACATATAGTTTAATCATATTTTTCTAAACATATAGTACTGAGTTATATTAAAAAAAGTCTTGCATGTCAGAGTTATTCATCTTTGTTGCTAAATCGATTCATAATTTTAATGATAGAAAAATTTAATAAGACTTATTATTATATGTTTTCTTACCGTAACTCATTATAGTATGCTAAAGATTTTGAATTAAATATCTTCCAAACACTTTATTTTTGGAATGAAACATTTTTGTAACATAGCCAACATATATAAGTGTAAGGCCCATCAAAGTTGGTTGGCCATTTCTGCCCTAAAGTTAAGGGTTGCATTCTTATGTTTGGGCCTAGGGTTGACCCAATTGATAAAACCCTTTCAGGATGTCTTAATCCTCACTTTGCACTCTTGCAGAAGATCCAACAACCGTCACTCTCCTTTCCCCCTCACAGAACGCTCTGCTAGGGTTTGCCCTAAGGTCCTCTTCGAGCTAGCTCAAACCCAGTTCCTACTCCGCGTAAGTGCCCCTTCTAGCTTGTATGTTTTTTTTCCATTGGCATTATGTCCAGTTAGGGCTTCGTATTAAATTCTCCTTGGTTCTGTTCCTCCACTGTTTTCCAGCTCTTTAGTCGTTCTCGGGACAGTAGTGGTAGCTATCGTGCTGCCAAGGCTTCCGTTAACCCTTCCTCCAGGTATGGGAAGTTAGGGTTTCTAGTTTCCAGTCGTTTTGGTCTGTGTTTGAGTTGGTTGCTGCTTGTATGGTTTAATCTTTGGATTTGATGCGTGGGAACACTCTGTATGCTTGGTTGATTTGAAAAACATGGTTGTTCCAGATAAACCAGTGGCGAGACCTGTTAATCTCGCCTAAGCGAGTCAGTCTCGCCTAGGCTCGCCTAGGCGAGATGAACAGGGAGCTCGACGTTTTGAGCGAGCGAGCATCTCGCCCAGGCGAGAGGGGTCTCGCCTAAGCGAGATCCCGCATGTGCTCCTGCTTCCCTTTTCGAGCCCTTGCCTAGGCGAAGGGGACTCGCCTGAGCGAGCACGTCTTGCCTGAGCGAGACCCTTCGGCCTGAGCGAGGGAATGGGCGAGACAATGTGATGGTTGGTTGTGTGCTTGCTCTCTTATGATTGGAATTGCTTGGGTATGACTGCCATGATGAAATACATGTACATATGTATGGTTATATGCCTAACGAATTGATATATATGCATGACATGATTCATAAATGATGAATAATGGGTATTGTGGGAACTTGGCATGTGAAATGAATGAGTGGTGTGGAACTAAAGGAACATGGTATTAATATGAGATGAGGCCCTAGACTCATGGGGTGGTGATGATCAGAGGTATGAATTTGAAACATGATGCGTATGAGGAATTAATCTCAGGGATTGATATGGAATTGTAAATATGATTTAATATTCTCTTATTGTTGAGTTATGAATGTTGGTCCGTGTCAGCGTGTAAATTCCTTGGGGTCTCTAGGTGGGACCTCCAGGGTCGCGCTTCAGTGGTCGGGACGTAATTCCATGGCCCTTGTTAGTGAGTGTCCATGGTGGTGCCCCATTTGTATAACTAGGTAAGGATTCAAGTTAAGGTTGCATCCTGACACCCTAAGGAGCCCGTTAGTCTCACTTAGAGTGGACTGACTCCTGTGGTGAGAGTAGCAGGAGGCCTGAAATTCATTAAGGGCTAACCTTGTGGTGAGGGAAATTTGATTCATTGTAACACTTGTAACACATAGCTTGGAGATGAGCAGCTCGGGGGTGAGCAGAGGTATCCACCACAAGTGCAAGCATCTGCTGAATCCGACCAGGTTATACATATCCAGATGAGTCGAGTCGAGTCGTAGTGTATTGAATGAAGAGTCATAACGTGCTTGGTTGTTATATGTATATGGGATGATGATAATGTATTTGACTATATGATGAATATGTATTGACTCTAGCTTACCCGTTTTGTTGCATGGTTGTATTGTATGTGGCTGTTCTTCTTGCGATGATCATCAATTTGATTGATGGGAGCAGATGGGCGAAGTTCTCGTGGTCAACAAGAGAATGGCGAGTCCGCTGCTTAGCCATCTGGGCCAGAGTTATTTTATTCACGATTTCTTTAGGACTACGACCCCTATATCATTTTATGCTTTCCTACTCTACATTCTCTGTTAGAATTGTATCTGGTTTATGTTGACATCGTGGTGTACCCAGGTTGTAGGAGTTGTGTTAAGGACCCCAAGACTATGCTACTATATTTTTATCGCGTGACATTTCCTTTAATTTTGTTTAATAATTAAATGAGACGTTACAATAAAAATAGTCAACAAATAAAAAAGCACAAAAATAGACGTAGAAATTACAAGGACTAAATATACAAAAAATACGACGCACGTTTAGAATATGAATAACATCTTTTATGTTCATGTCAAAATATGTAGAAGAAACTTTAAACTCTGCCCTCATTTTCAAGTTTTTCTACAAAAACCTTAAAGATCAACAAGTAATATAAAGATTAAAGATCTTATATTAATTAATCCAACCTCATTTACCTTGCAATAATATAAAAATAACATTCTCCGTGATATTGTAAACACTCTATGAATACGTAGAAATAATTTATTTTGTTGTGAATTCTAGGGTTTTAGGTTCATAAAAATTAAAGATATTTGCGTCTGAAAGCAAGAGAACATGCATGTTTTAAGTTGTGTTGGGGAGGGAAAAGTCTAATACGTAGAATTGAATAAACGTGTGAAAAACTTTAAATGTGTATTATTTATTTTATTGCAAGTAAGTAATAAGTCACATTATAAATCATAATTATTGAAAAAAATATATTAAAAGATTATGAAACTTTGGACCAAGTCTTGAAACTCTTTGTAGTCTCAATAGATAAATTTAAGTGAATTAATACAGTTATATTGAAGGATATGTTCCAAAGAGTTGTCTTCCAACAACGCGTTAATACAAGTGTTTCTAGAATTTGTTTCTTTAATCTCTGATCTTTTCACCATATCAAAATTTAATTTTTCAATTGAAAATATTAAAAAAATCATGAAAAGTCAAAAAACAAATTATATATATATATATATATATAATTTATTATTAAATATATTCATTTATTAATAATTTTGACTACAATATATATTTATAATATATATTAGGGTTAAATATGTTTTTGGTCCCTTAACTTTCAGTGAATTTTGGAATTAGTCCATTTTGAAACTTTGAACCAATTTAGTCCTTCATCTTTTAAAATACGTGGATTTA
>Ga0214542_1005845_pt1 | contig 23035 bp, 14 predicted proteins | sample CNSS1metaG_FD_160096 | JGI IMG/M metagenome (GOLD analysis project Ga0214542, IMG submission 160096) | Root nodule microbial communities from cowpea collected in UCLA plant growth center, Los Angeles, California, USA - CNSS1 | ecosystem: Host-associated > Plants > Roots > Nodule | place: USA...
TATATATATATATATATATATATATATATATATATATATATATGTAAATTTGTAAAGAGTAAATTTTGTAAAAATATAAAGGATATAACATGTTAAAAAATATAGAGTGAACTATCTAAAAATACAAATGATAGACTGTGCAAAAATACATAGAATATATTTGTTATAAATACAAATCGTGTATGGATATATTGGCCTAACTTGTATATATTATTAGACTCTTATCATCAGTGCATTGACAAATTCATCTAATATCTAATGTTAGACTCGTCTAATTAGTATATGGATCCACTCATCTAATGTGTATTGCTATACTCATTACATGTAATGTTAGAGGTGGCAATGCGGTCTGGTCCGACTCGTTTAGGCCCGACCCACATAAGGCTCGTATAACGCGGGCTAGCCCGTAAATTCATTTTTGTTTATGTAAAGAGAAGATAAGGAGCAACATCTTAACAAATAAAAATGGTATTGAACATATATTGATTTGATCTCGATATTCGTTCAATTTTTTTAATTTGGTCTTAATATTATTTTTTTATCAATTTGGTTAAAATATTCATCAATTTTATTTTTTTTTTATTTTTTTTCTAACACCGTTAATATAAAACACTCTATATTTGAGAATAAATTTTAAAGAATTAATATCAAACTTTCCACTTATAATTCTAAATAATTAATATGAAACTTCCCACCTATAATTCCTTGAATTTTAATAAGATTTTCTCAATTTAACACTTGAATCCTTAGTATCATCCATGAAAATAGGTGAAGAAGTTATTGTTTTAATCTTCACGAATATCTTTCTTTTCATCGCTTAAAAAAATGAATCTGTTATTTTATTCTTCATCAATTTACCTATTTAAAAAAAAATGAAAACTAAACAATAATTTATCAATATCCAATAAAAATATTAAGAGACATAATTACTAAAAAATATTTATGTTAATCAATTCACATCTAAAAAATGATTATGAAAAAACATATAGTACATAACTTCTCTTTCTTTATAAAAAAAGTAAATATACAAAGAACTCATGATGAAAAAAATATTAAATATCAAATTAATATTTCACTATCAATAGACAAAAGAGAGTTATATTTTTTGTTAGAGAATGAAAAAGAACTGATGATAAATGAGAGTGAGGAGAATAAATTTGTGTATAACTTTCTATTTCTTTTTCAAAACAAAAAACAAAATAAAATATCCAAGAGTAGTAATGAATATAATATGTGAGAAACTTAAAATGAAAGAGAATAAGAAAAATATCTCAATAAATTTTATTATTATTCATCATATTTAATTTTATATTTTATTATTTATTAACATTACATATTATATTTTATGATAAAATAAAAATCAATTTAAAATTATTTTTAAAAAATTAAAAAAAAGTTGGTGGGGCCATAGCCTCCCTAAATGCCTTCTAAGATCCACCGTTGTGGGTGGGCTAACCCGCTGAACACGAGTTGCAATCACGAGAGTTGCGAATCTTAGAGTACAAACATGAAATCCTTTGGTTGTAATTTGGGAATTAAGGTTAAAAATAAAAGAATTTGTCAATATGTCTTGATTCTGTAATAGAACATGTTGATAATTTCTTTTAGAATGAACTCAGCGCGAGAAAAAACATTTAGGTTTATTTATAAAAAAATTATTTAAAAAAATATAAAAATTTAAATTTAAATATATATAGAAAAAAAATTAAAGAAATATTTTTTGGAGCAATTAGGTTGTCCCCTTAAATCCATCCTTAAATATTTTACAAATTCATATTCTTAATTTTGACTTTACATTAAAATCCTTTACAAATAATTTCACTCATAATCATTATTTTATTTTATTTTTCTAATTCATTACACCAAAATTTACAACATAAATTATTTTAATCAAATAAATATTGTGACATCCCATTTAATATAGAATAAATATATTAAATGAAAGTCGCATAATTATAGTAAAAGTAGAGCACAAGCCATATAGTATAAAGGATTTTACAATCATCCAAGTATACCGAAAAGAAAAGCAAAGGCACTACACAATGCCATGAACAAGAACACTAAGTGCAACAGTTTTGCAAAAGACTGCTCTTAGAGCAATGAAATTACAAAGGCATTGGTGCCTTAAGGCTGCTCATAAGAGCCATAGCTAACATTTCCAAACTACACAGCAGCGTCACCACCTACCGATCTATCTTTAGGTATTCCCCCATCTGATCACACCAATAAGGTGATCATCGCAAAAGAGAAAACAAAGCAAAGAACAGACACAACGAAAAAGGTAAGCTAGTGTAAAAATAATTTCAACATGGCATTTAGCAAGTAATATTAAACAGTTCTCCAAACAGGCAACACAATAGGCATTCAACATGTGATAGCAAACAAATAGGACATTATGACTCAATAATCCGAATACATATAATAAGATCAGATTCATTAGATATTTGCACTTGTGGTGGCCTCTACTACTCTGCAAAGCCATTGCCATGGGTTTCACCCTATCACACAAGGTTAGCCTTCAAACATCTAAGGCCATTATCCTACCAAAGACTAGGGCCTCCCGCTACTCTCACCACTTGAATCAGTCTGCTCTATGTGAAACTAACTGATTCTTTAGAACTTCGGGATGCAATCTTTACTTGAATCATTATCTAATTATATACACTGGACACCACCATGAGATCTCCACACGTGACTCGTGGAATTACGTTTATCTCACACCAGATTCATGTTCCTCACACCATAACCACAACTTTTATCTCAAGCATTATAATTTCATGTCAATGCTCAACCAACCAACCCATCCATATTTCATTTCATGCCAAACACAACATATAACAACCCCATTTCATCCCATTAAACATATGCAACATCATACTTCAAGCTTTTACAATAAATCCTTCAATCATGCAACCCAAACACCCAAAACACAGAAGAGAATAGCGTTGGAGCACGTCCCTGACCAATTTCACTCAAGCTAGGAGCCCTCGCTCAGGCGAGAGAAGTTTTCTCGCTCAAGCTACAGGCTCTCGCTTAGGCGAGACTACAAATAGAGAGCACTGGAAGGCTCTACGAGTTCTCGCTTAGGCAAGATCCCTCGCCTGAGCGATATGATTCTTCGCTCAAAATGTAGACTCTCTGCCTGAACGAGAGCTCGAGCTTGAGCATAAACCAGGGTGAGCTTCTGCTATTCTCACCTAAGCAAAACCATCTCGCTTGGGCGAAAATACCAATTCTCCCCCATTGTTCTACGCATGCAAAACCAGAAACTCACCCAGAACAACACACAATGTATTTTCATACCATCATAAGCACCACACAATCATCAGAAACACGAAACAGAACTAAAAACAAGCAAAATAAATTAGAAACGTAAAACCCTAGCCTCCCTTACTTGAAAAAAGAGAACTGCATCGCAAAAAAGCTCTAACAAGGCTCACCACAGTACAACAGTAGCTTCAGAAGCTGAAAATAAACGATGGAGTACGAAAATGAGACCTTGACAATGACTATGTGAGACCAAAGCTTAGGAATAGAAACAAGCGAAAAGAAAACAAGGTTTTAATGCATACATGGAGGAATGACATTATGCTAACTCCGAGAAGAATCTGGATCAAACCCTAACAGAACTCTCTGATAGAAAAAAGAGAGGGAGTAAGAGAGGGGACTATCTTGCGAAAATAAACAGAATGAAAGAGGTAAGTGGCTGAGAGGGGATCATAGGACCTCAAGTGGACTGATCTTAGGCCTCTAACCAAGCTAGGCCCAAACCTTATTAGAACAGAAATAAAAAGAAAAAGGGTCTCACAAATATACATCTCTCAAATATAATTTTACAAAAAAAAAGAGAACTATAATCTCAATATATTATAATCATAATTTTCCTATTATTATATTTACTCCTAACTTATTTATAAATATTAAATTAAATATACTTTTTGATTTCAAATTTTAATCAAACTATCAATTTTAAATTATAATAAATTATTTATAATAAATTAATATATATTACAAAATAAATTTTGGAGACTCCAAAGTTGAATTTCATAATCCTGGAAAATTCTTAACTGAATTTCTGAAACCAACTTTTATAAATCTAAAACCAAATTTCTAAATGAGGAAAAGTCCTGAATCAGATAATCTGAAAAAAATCCAAAAAGGAATTTCGAAATAACTATGGAGTGCTAAGTAAAAATAACGGGAAATAAATACAGGTGAATAAGTAGTAATTATTGCTTATCCATTTATTTTAAAAATATATATATATATATATATATATATATATATATATATATATATATAATTTGTTGGATTATAATGACTACATTGAAACGTGGGGTGTAGGAAGAAAAACGTGAGGTGCAAGAAGAAAGCCCCAAAAACTACAACAACAATGCTCTCCACTATTCTTTTCTTTTACCTTTTACTTATTTTTCTCATATTACATACCACTATCATAAGAAAAAAAAAAATTGTACATAATCTACTACAAAAAACTGAAAAAAAAAAAAAAGTAAACCAAAACAAGCATCATAAATAGAAAAACACTCACATTACTTTGTGTATTTTATAAATTTTTCCCAGTTTTACAATCTCTTTTAACTTTTATAAACACACATTTATATTATAATAAAGAGTGGAAAGAATACACTCGTGCCTACACACTTTTAATTTGTAATGATTATATAAAGTAATAGATGATTCGGAATATATCTGCAATGTGTTTCGTTGTTATGTTTGTAATTATTTTTAAAATTTGTATAATTTATTTTAAAATATTTGTTTAACTTGACTTGACTTAAACCTCCAACAAGTCATTAATTTTGAATCACCTCCCATTCACTCAAGATTTGTATTTATGGCTCAAATCCTTTGATCGTAGTTTTCTAACATATTAATATTTGTATCGAAAAACTTGCAGACATTTACAAGTTGAATGGATACCAGTAAAATGAAAATAATCCTATTAAATGACCTCCAATATGTAAGCATTTTCAAAGTTAAACTATCTTCTTTATTCTTGATTTACTTTCTCTTAACTAAGTAATTATTGTCCAAAATATAATAGTATAAAAAATAAAAGAGAAAAGGCCTTCTAGTAATTAATAACCTTGGTTATACACAAAATAGAAGAGAAAACGACTTTCAGAGTACCAATATGCAATGAATAAAGTAAGCTAAATATGACATTTTAAATCCTATTCATGCAAAAGTCGAAGGTATAAATATGTTACAAGTCCTACATCGGTGGGTCAAAAACCCAAGGGACTGTCATTTTATAGGCAATATATTAGGAAATTGGGTCTCAAACACAGACCACTGATTTAACTGATCAACGCACAAAGCTCGTCCTTCCTCTGTCTCATACACAAGTTATCAAGCCATTTCAAAGAGGAAAAACTTGTCAATTTACGGAGCATGTGCGTAGATGGCATCACCGGTAAGAAATATGAGGACTTACATTAGCTTGCATGCCATGAATACACGTAACTATGGAAGTGCATTAACTGACAGGATTTTTCAGTGTTGAGAAACAGCCTTAGGAACTGTCAGAGTCATTTCCAGAATCAATATTCATGGGTTGGGGATTCTTGTAACCACTGATCTCATCCTTGTAACGTTTTTTATCTTCGCGTGCTTTTGCCTCGTATGGTTCCTTCTCGTCCGCTGTTGCATTCAATAGGTAAACAAATTATACAGTTTAGTGGATTTAGTCACTATATACGTAATAAGCTCAGATCAGGAATGACACAGCAGCCATACCTGACATCTTTTTCCATTTCTCTCCAAGTACTCTTCCCACATCCGTAAATGAAATTCCAGGATTAGTTTTCTTTAGATTCTGCAAAATATAAATACTTTTAGAAAATATTACATAAAGAACTAAACTTGTATAAACCACCCTCCTTACAAGCACCGTTTCTGGTAAATTTTGTAATTTCTATCAATCAAAATAGCAATTAACAATTTTCCTAAAGGTCATTTTTGGCTACACCGAGTTCGCTGCATGAGTTCAGCGTTCAGACAAATTGGAACAATGCCTATTAAGGCTCAATTGCATTCATTGCAGGTTTTGCTGGATGATCTCAACGTTACAGATTACTAAGGCATGGTGAAGATTATTTTTCTCTACCCAACCAAAGAAACTTCGATACTCTCCCCAAAATTTCAAGTACATCAAAATTAAGTACACAGCCCTACTCCAATTTCCATTGTAAACCCCAAACTGAGGCTAGGCAGATCAACAGTGAGGTGACATACCCCCAACGACAACTTAAACCCAAAACTATATGACAGAATAGAACACACACCTCTCTTTCCAATTTAGAAAAGAACATGAAACCGGACATTGCCCTCTTGGGTGCATTCGGGTCCTTTTTCTTCTTTTGTTTTTTCTTCTTTCCATCCTCATCATCTTTAGATTTCTTTTTTGAAGTAGTCGCCTTAGAAGGCAGGTCCTTCTTTGATTCCTTTTTCACAGGCTTCTGAAAATTGGTCACTATTAAGGTGTCAGCAGAGCCATAGACTTAAGAGTAGAGAATTATCACAGATAACAAAGACAAAAAAAAAAATAATAACACTTGCCTCTTTCTCATCACCACTATCACTACCATCAGAATCATCTGCCCCAGAATCATCAGTAGGAGAACCTTCATCATCCTTGTCAGCAACAAAATCGGAATCCTGTAGACATTTACCACCATTTAATGTATATATAGAAACAAGCGCGGGAAAATACTGCCAAGCTAAGCCCCCAAAGACAAAGTGGACCAGTTTAAATAGAGTCAAGTTATGTGTGTGTGTGTGTGCATGTGCAAAAGCAGAAGCACAGAAGAAAGGCACATAAACGCTATAAAAGCAAAATAGAAAACACAAAAATGGATACACTTAAAAAATAGGAGAAAGAACAATTGCATGCTTAGTGATGAAAATTCAATAATGAAAAAAACCGAAACATATGCTTGAAGCGTGCTTAAGTTTTCATGCCCAACCATTTTCAGTCGTTAGTCAATATAATTAATGTTGTCGCCTTGTTTATAAAACTAGAACACAAAATTTACTAAATGCTAGTCATTGACTAAAAAAAAGATGAAAATTATATAAAAGATCTGTTTGATCACCTCCTCGTCACTTTCATCTCCACCAGCTTCATTTTTAATACGCTCAAGATGTGGATCAACAGCATCATCATCGTCATTCTCAAGAACCTTCTTAATACCAACAGTGGGTTGGGCATCTCCCAAATTCATAATTTTCAAGCCCTTTGAACTGCATGTGCAAGCCAAAACAAATTGTTTATATGACAATCAGTTGTATGTAAAATTATGCAATGGGAATGGGATAACATTTACCTGATAAATTCGTACAGATTGTGGTACTCATTTCTCTGAATATTACGGAATAGATGCTCTTGTTCAGATTTCAGTCTAATAAGAAGGTCAAAATAATGCATATTGGAGCCACCAGCAGCATGCCTTTCAAACTCCACATAGTCAATCTAATAGGAAAGATCAACAATTAAAACCTCCATTTTGCACAATATCATATCCAATATGAACCAGTAATTGACATTTGATCATGTCAGCACAGTCAGACTTTACCTCTTCATGAAGAATAAGAGTGGGAGGTTTAGGTAGAAAGAAGAAGCTCTTCTCAAGGGGATAGAGAATTCCATCTTCCGCTTTCAAAGATGATTTCACTGCATAACCATCTTGACAACTCCTAAATTTTCCAGGCTTAGTCACTTTAGCACCTGACAAACCACGTAATATTGTGGTGAACACTTCATGAATAAGTCCCTGATTGTTCAATTGAAAAGGAAATACGTCAGCTACCACACAATATGCATGACAGAAAGTTACAAAAGGGCATGCATCACTCAATCATCTAAAATATGCAAGATACCCTTTTTCCATTTTCCAAAAAAATTCTTGAAGAGCGGCATCTCAGGGGTTGTACAGATGTATGAATCAATTATTAACAGTTGAAGCAAAATACCTTGTAAGACAGCTCCAATTTATCCTTATACTTTGAGTTATAAAGATCTTCAGTTATTGCCAATTCACTTTGAACAACATAGTCAGTTTCAAACTACACAGAAATTAGCAAAACAATGTTAGAAGCATGTAAAATACAAATCTCACAACTTGGAAAACCAAAAACCATTGAGCAATTACCTGCATCACAATATGTGGGTACAAAGTTTGTCCCTTCCGTATAGGGGGGTCAAGGCTAATGATGACGAAGGTATGTGGTTGATTAGACTACAGATACATGAGAAATTGTCAGCAAATCTAAAAAGGTCCAAAGAAAAACACTGATCTAAAGACATGGCTGGATAATGGCATTATTCATCCTTAATCACTTAATATGAAAACAAATATCACAGGACCAGGGAATGAACCTTAGGAAGCAAAAATAGGCGAACCACACTGCTATACTGAATTTTGAAATCATTAGCTTGTCCTTGAAGCCGCAAGAATGACATGTGTAACTCAACACTGTATCGTCCCCTGCATAAAAGTACAAATTTATATTAATGGACATTAATGTGTATATATTTATGGAAAGTACACAAATATTAGATGCAAAAAGACAACCGTGCCAAAAAAATGCTTGCATAATATTTTTATGTGCATTTTAATACATTACCTTGGTGTAAGGATTGCAATACCCTCAAATGTAACAACAGCATCTTCACCTCCAGCACCAACATCAGCCATAGACATTATTTTGTCACGGAAAACCTGATATTAAATGTCAGTTAACCTAGAAGTTATTATAACATGGAATCTTTTACATCTATGAACAAACTCACCTGAGCAGGAGGACGATTTTCGTCACCAACAAACTGGGTGTTCGAATTTGGTATATGGAAACTTATCTCCATCAATGAATCTTTCTGAGATCACAACATAAGCTATATTAGACCACAGAAATTTCACAATCAAATTGAACCTAATAACTAGAGTCTTCAATACTGTAAAAGCTAAAACAGGAATGAAAACAATTTTCTTACAAAAAAGCTGCCAGTTTGACAAAACTCTACGAAATTGCTTAAGCATACAAAACTAGATAATGAAAGTATAAATATACCTCGTTAGCTCCAGTTGTGTCATCCACGTGAAACTCCAAGATCACATCATTCTTCCCTTGAAGCTGTGTTTGAGAGACGTCTGCTAAAGACACTTCAAAAGCTTGCTTTGAACCAACCATAAAAGCCAGCATATTTCCTGAAATGCAAATAGAAACATAAGAACATCCACTACTCTACTAGTAGCATAATTACAAAAGAAGTCAAGTCAAGTTATTCAAACAAGATTTTATTACAAAAGAAGAAAACAAGAATGAGATAAAGTTTCTCCTTGAGAAGTAAACCACCACCCTCACCTTCCAATCACATACAGTCATACACATACAAATAAAACCACTTCCTTCTCTTAACAACTGTTTTTCACTTAAAAAATTGCACTTAATGTGATTACCAAGTAGAAGTAGGGGTGCATAAATGCATTTGACATTAAGTACACTAAAATGAAACGAAGCAACTGCAAATTAGGGAGGGAAAAAAGCAGCAGCACATAATAAGCTTACAGCCTTCCTTGATTTTGGAAATCATTATGCACTATACAAGAAAAACAAATGCGCCCCAAGAACAAACTGGATGATATCAACCAAATTTCTTTCGAGTTAAGAGAGCTCAACCCTGTGCTAGGGATATTACATACCATTTCCTCGTGTGCTATCAAACAGAACAGTAATGTCAAATTAAATTCTTTCCCCAAACACTAAAATTATAGTAACTAAGGATGACAAGAAATGATGTTTGAGTTATAAGTGACACATCATTCGCAGAAGGTCAGTTACAAGATACAACACATAAGCCAGTTCTTGTAATATTACCACTAAGACACTAACCATTTAGATCAACTTCTCCCCAATTACGTCCGCTAACAGAAAGCTGTTTCTCCTCTACTGATATTCCACAGGTGTTTTGAAAAAAATTGGTCAAACTTACAACATCCTGCAAAATATTATAAAGTAATAACATAAAAAATTCAGATCAAACAATTGATAGAAATTCAAGTCCAAATTCTCAATATTTAGATCTTCAAAAGTGTTAATAAAGATCAAAATACAAGAAAACCAAACCAGAAGTTTGAATTCTTTTTTCGATCACTACTGTATGAAAATGCACATTTGAAGAGGCAGAGAGAGTAACCTGGTCACGAAATCCTGTGAACTTGTAGTACAACCCATCTTTGATTTGAACCCCAAGTTGGTTAGTCCTTGGAACCTTCATCCATGTCACCCCCATTATGTCAGATTTATCAACTTCAATTAATTTACCACCACCCTGTCTCTTCCATATAATTCCTCCAGCATATATCCTTATCTGCCCTGGATTCTGCAACCCAATTACACAAAAAGAAGTGTTATACATATCCATTGTTAATTTCAGTCTCATTCACTGAAAAAGTTTAGTTCTTGAACTACAACTATTATTAATTCACAGAAAAAGTTTAGTTCTTCAACTACAACTGTTATTAATTTTTCATTGAAATAACAACCAAACAGACAAAAATTAGGCATGGGACAGGCAGCGCAACTCTGAGTAGGGTATATGCCCAGCATATTCAGTTCATTCCTAAAGATGTTAGATAAACAGCACATAAGACCACCACCCAATATGCCCACTTACTGGTACAAAAGTATAAAATTTGTAACGAAAACAACTTTTCACTTGCTTCGAACAACTAGACACATGACCCACAAGAAAACCTTTTTTTTTGGATTTCCTATTTTCTACCAAGGTTTTTGAAAAAAATGTGCATAACAGATATTTTGGGCGTCAAGGTTTTGGGGTCTCCACAACTGCAATTGTCGCTGATTGGGATTTCCACGACCGCCATTGCCACTAAATAAACCATGGTTGTCAGTAATTTCCCACAATACCAAGAACCGCAATAAGCATATTTTTCCGTAACTCCCGCGATATCAAGAACTACAACAAGCATGTTTGCCCTAAATTTCTCACAATATAATAACCGCGGTAACACAGCAACCACAACTGCAAATTAAAACCTTGTTTTCTACTGTCCCAGTTGTCATCTACTCAGCAAAAGCAACACTTCCTTGGGGTTTTAACAGCAAAACAAAAACCACTAATGCACAAACATCCCACTCTGGTCAGTACTAAAGCAACAAGTAAAACTTCAACACATTTCTATAACCAAAAAATAATAATAATCTCCTACAACAAGACTGCAGCAACAGTAATAACAATAATTAGGGTTTAAAACAGAAGAAAAGAAAATGCAGAGCAAAACTCTAATATAAGCTATCTAACCACTTGACAGCACCACAAATCTCACTTAAACGCTAAGTGAAATCAAGAGACAGAAAGCAAAAGCACAATTGAACGAAGCAAAACTAAAACCCTAGGGTTTCGGAAAGAGCAAAAAAACGAAGGTTAGAGAGAAGAAGAAAAATTGTGTGAGAGATATTACGGTGCCTCCGCGGCCTCCGAGGGTGATGTTGTTGAAGAGATGGCCGTCGGACATGGCTGACGCGAACGGCGAAGAGCGACAGTGCAGAACAGAACGAACAAGGGTGTGTTTGATGTTGCATACACAAAACGCGGTTTTCGGTATTCAAATATGTCCGGAACCAAACGCTGTTATAAAAAGGAACGCAGATAAATTTTCTGAGCAAAAGAAAGAAAGAAGGAATAAATTGGGCCAAACAAATAAAGCTGTGGCAGACCAAAAAAAAAATAAGGATTTTTCTTGGTAATTGCTAGTTACACTCCCAACATTTATTTCTGCTCCAAAATATTATTTTTACAACTTAAAATTCTATAGTTGCTAATTTTTTTTCTTCCATTTCTTCATCATTTTTTTTAATTTTGTTCTTACTATTAACTGATATCCATTAAATAAAGAGCTTTTTTATGAAGTGAAGCATTAAAGATTGAATATAACTTTTTGTTTCTTTTAGTCCCAATAAATTTATAAATTATGCCTTTTTTTCTCAAAAAACATCTGAATTTAGTATTTCATTTAATATATCTTTTCAAGGTGTTATAGTTTATTGATATTTTTGTCATTAAATCATCGTATTATATTTTTTCTAAAATTATTTTTGTCTAAAAAAATTAATTAATATGAGCTAGGATTTGCACATCTGTTTATTGTGATGTAGGGTATTTGAAGCCCAATAAGATTCAATTAAAACAGATTTGGGTGTTACATCCTGAACCTTATCAATTTTCTTCCTGCACCCGATCAAAGCTTTCAGAAAAGTTTTTCCAAAATCGGAATGAGTGAGTGTTTTTCTGAAAAGTGAGTGATTATCTTCCAAATAAAAATCTTTCGAAATAATTTAATTTGTTCTAAAAATTAAAATTCAAAATGATAAGGTACATGAAGAAATTTGATGGGTGCAGGAAGTAACAGCCTAACAGATTTTTTTTATTGGATTGTAGATTTGACGATTTCACGGTTTTATGGTCTTTTTTATTGCATTGAGCCATTCAAATTCGTATTGATGCTTATTTATATTTAGTGTATAAGTATAGTTGAATTGAGTTCACGTAAATTTATCATCTAATCTACTAGAAAAAATTTAGTTTCTCTTTTCTTTTAGACGTGATTGAACTCAATTATTTTATATTGAGTTAGGATAATCGAGTTTTAAAAATTATTTTATATTGTTTAACTAGTTTTATTTATTTTTTTAAGTTTTTTTTGAAAGACTTTATTTTCTTTTATGGTTAAAAGTCATTTGTCGCTTTCATGATAAGTAATTTAGTTAGCTCATATCGCTTTACATTTTTTAATCATAACCAATGTATGAACGATGAATAATGAAGTTTTGATGTGTTTTTTTTTATCTATTTTTAATTCACCACTTCAATCATCCTTAAATCGTAAAGGATGTAAAAATATAAGGATGACTTAATGTTAAAAGGAATGGAGGGTGAGAAAGATTATGAGTTCAACTCCTCCGTTAACAAATACTAACATTGCTAATAAAAAAATGTTTTTCAATGTTTTTATATTTATAACATTTGTTAAACTCCTTAAAACAACATTCTATAATATTGTAGTCTGACAATGTTTGATCATCATCCTAATTTGGTTAAGCATTAAGAGCGTCCAACAATATACTTAAACTTCTTAAAAGTCTTTGTTTTTTTTCTTCATCGCAAATACCCATGTGAACCTTATGTAATAATCAATGGTTAGATTAAGTATCAAGAACAACCTATTGGAACTTTAGATAATTCCCAATATGGTCGTAGTATAATATTATTGATATTTGCCTAATATATTTATCTTTTGATCCTAAATATTGAAATTTTTAAAGTACTTATCATTCTTTTAAGTTATCTCTTAGTAGCATTTTTATTTAAATTTATAAGGATTCTTTCTATCATAATTTAATTTTTTTCCTTTTAGTTTTTCTTCATAAACAAATTCAAGAAGAAATATCTTTGTTTAAGCAGAAATTGGAGTCATTTAAGCGATTAGTAAGGTAGAAATGTCAAGGATTGTATAAGACACTTGCTAAAGTAATGACTAAGTTCACGTGTTATATAAGCTTGAGCAAATCATAATGAAGGACTTTCTCAAATCATTGAAACAATATATTTTATCATAAAATATTTCAAATTCTTAAAAGAAATCATTTACCCTTTCAAAATTCTTCATATTCTTTACAATAAGCAAAGAGGTGAAAGCATATGCAACAAAAATAGTAAACATAGAGAACCGCATTTTTACACATTCACTTTACAACTTTCAAGATAGAACACATCTTTTGGAACGTAATTCTTAAATAACATATCCTCCAACAATATGATTCACAAACAGCTTGACATCAAAACTATCCTCAACACAAGTATTAAAGAAAACTGCACATCAATACTTAAGATGTATTATGAACACATACAAAATAGAAACACGAAAAGATACAGACATTCTAAGTTCACACAAAAGACACACACACACTATGTTATTTACAACTCCAAGAAAGCTTAATTTGTCTGTGAAGCACTAGCTTGAAGAAGACCATCCCTGATCTGCACGGCAATGTCCTTCACGGCGCCAGGGCCATGCGGTATGAACACCGACGACGACTTTGAAGATGCTCCTATCTCTTTCATGGTGTCAAAGTATTGAGTCACCAGCACCATGTCCATCACATCTTTAGCTGTTGTCCCAGGCACGTTCGAAGAGAAGGCAAGCACGCTGTCCCTCAGGCCATCCACGATGGCCTGACGTTGGCGTGCTATACCGAGTCCTGACAGATACTTGGATTCTGCTTCTCCCTCAGCTTTCTTGATCTGCAGAATTTTTTCTGCTTCAGCCTTCTCATTTGCAGCCAACCTTAATCTAGCAGCTGTAGATAAGACAATGAAAAGGATGAGGATATAATCATGTAAACATGTTGTAAGTAACAGAAGTTTGTAAGAATGCAGTTCTGCAATTTTTAATTCCTAGTACTTTATCATCCTATCAGGGAATCTGTAATTTTTGTGTTCTGGTGGCTGAAAACATAGTTATAGCTACCAAGCAAACCATATTGCAAAAATGCTTATACACAAAGTCAGTTCCATCCAAAACCAACGCAAGAACTCAAACAGTATGTATAATATAACATGTCTACGTACTCTTATGCAAGGTAAGAGCAATTTGGTACAGGAAACTGCAACATAAATATATTCACAAATATATAGAAGTTTTTTTCTTTAGGAACTAGAACATGTTACCTGCATTAATCTCGTTCATTGCTCTCTTGACATTAACATCAGGCTCAATATCAACAATGAGGGTCTGGACTATCTCAAATCCATAAGTTGACATGGCCTATGAACATCAAGGTTGAATAAACTTGTTAATTAGGGTGATTACAAGTTATGACCTTGAATGATATGCAATTGCAGGAAAGAATGTTACCTTCTCAAGCTCCTCCTCCACAGCCTTTGCTATATCATTCTTCTGCTCAAAGACAGAATCCAACTCCAACTTTGGTACACTGGCTCTGATAACTGAAGAAATGGAAAATATTAGCAGTGTTAAAGAAGTTAGCCACAGTTATCAATTCTGCTAATGACACAACACAACACCCAAAAGGGATATTGCTTCACAAACGACAACCACCAATGATCAAAGTTGATTATTAACACCCTTTTGACTGCAATAATTACATATGCATGGAATTTCAAATAGAAAAGTCATCTTTCGTACCATCAAAAACATATGATTGGATCTGCTCCCTTGTGTTGGTAAGCCTATAGAATGCATCAGATGCTTTCTCAGCAACAGCTCGGTATTGCACAGACGCAACCACAGTGACAAAGACGTTATCCTAACAAGTTAATGGAAGTCAAACTCTAATAGCATATCACAGTAAATCACATAGGAAACATCGAAACAATTTTGCAAAATCTTTTCCAAATCTTGGTAAAACAAAATATTGATATTTGATAGCATAAACTGACCAATAAAAACTTATACATTGCATAGATCAATGAAAACCAGTAACAACCCTAGAACTCTGATATGAAGTTATTAGAAATACACAGATAAACTTTGTTGGAAATTGTTATTTATGTCAATCAAGTATAAATTGTCATTGTTGTACCAAACAATTTCATGATAGTAAACAAAAATAATGAACAGCATCATGAAACAACGTAGGTGAAGGAAAGGAAGCAGCAGATACCTTTGTTTTCGTCTCACATCGAACATCAAGTTGCTGCACACGCAGTGACAAACCACCAGCGATCTGATACCCAAGACACCAAGGCAGACAATGGCATCCAGGTTCTAGAACATCAGAAAATTTTCCAAAATGCTCCTTAATGGCCACATTTGACTGATCAACTTGATAGCAACCGAATGCTTGACCCATTATTCAATTCTGTAATAGAATAATACTACTCAACAAAATAGAACAAATATAGTGAAATTTATCATTTTTGCTTCCACCAATCTGCTTTAATTTTCTGAATTCCCATCACCAGTTTACCAAGAGAGTGATAAAGTAAAATTTGAAAATATGTTTAACCACAGAAAGTATCTATAGTGGATGGAAGAAATTCAAAATTTCAGAAATGTGATTGTAAAGAAACGGTGGGTAAAAAGTCAACAAGACCCAACGACTCTCAGCCAAAAGAAATACTCGAACCAGAGGAGAATAAAGGCAATAAAAGTGAACAATATGTATGTTTTCAAAGAATAACACAATGGATTAAGTAAAAAACTCAGTAAAATATTACGATTTAGTTTATCCAATATACCTGAACTTTGAAGGGGGGACAAAATTAAAAGACAAAAGACAAAGGAAACAAAAGAATAAGATTCAACTGCAAATCCAATAACCAAAACCCATTTTTCAACGTGTAATAAATACTCATTTGGATTGGAACTCCACATTCTCTGTTCTCCTAAGAATCGCGCAGAGGAAACCAACAAAATTCCAGATAAACAAACACAGAACCCTAAAAGTGAGAAACAGTGAGACGAATTGTCAACCAAATATTAGGATCCAAGAAACCTAAAAGTTACCAAACCAAAACTGTAAGGAAAATTCAAACCACCCAACAAAAAAGATGCAACCTTGAGCTGATCCCAGAAAGCAAGCACAAAAATTGAATACAAATCCCTTTGACAAAAAAATTTAAGAGAGAACAATTCAAAATTATAACGCGTGAATCACGAATAAAAAAAATTCAAAGACCAAAAATTGGTTCTTTTGTCAGCATCCAAAAGCAAAGAGAAGAAATTCACCTTTTAAGCTGAGAAACACAGGAATGAACCTTTATAATATGTGCAGTAAGTAAGTGCAAAGTGCAAACCATAGAGCAGAGTATATATATATAAATATATTTGTATAGATATAGATATTATATATATTGTTCGGATTTTTTTTTTTTTGTTATTTGAAAAAAGAGAAATATATTATTGATAAAGAGTTGGTAATTTTTTTTATCTTGATAAAAAATAAAATATTAATATTATTCTTTACGAGATGATGTGTGGTTTTCAAGATAATAAATTAGTTGACACCAATAGAGAGAAACTTGCAAAATTCTAAAACACAATTAAGTAAGAGTGCCAGTGCACAATAAAAGTAATAATTAATAAGTTTTATTATAGGCATGGTACATCCTTTCATTTTTATACGTGTTAATTTGCTATTTAAATCTTTACAAAAATTTAACTTTTAAGAATATGCTACAATTAGGTTTATTTAAAAAAATAATGATAAATATAGTGTGAATTTTAAGAAAAAGTTAGGTATTTATATCTTTTAAATTTATAAATATAAAGACACAATAAAAACTACATCTTAAATAATAATTAAAATATACATGTAATATCATTATTTTTTAATATTTCAGAAATAATTATAAAAGAGAATCTATTATCACTTTCGGGTCTATATGTACAAGTATTACTTTAATATTAAAAGAGAAACAATTTTGAAAAATAAACTAATTATATTTTAATAATTTAAAATCAACTAAAGAATAAATAACCAAATTATCTATTTTTGAGTAAAGGAGAAAAGATAGCGTGGGGTTAATCCATATATTAAAATGGCTGTTTCCCTATTTTTCCGAGGGACCACATGTTGTCTTATCACAAGTGACATAAGCCATAGTTATATTCTAGGTTGTAAATATCTCCGGCCACTTGTCTGTAATCAATTATCCATTATATTAAACTTTTGTGTATTGGCTGTTCATGTCAAATATAGGTTTGGACTTTTGGTGAATTTATTATTTGTAATGAGAAAAATATTATTCATTAACATTGCTATCTACAATTAATTCATTCAGTTTTATGATAACTACTCTAAAAATATATTAATAATTAGCATTACCAAAATTTTAACCTTTTTTAATTTAAGTTATTGTTTTATTTTATATTTAGAAAATAAGCTTTTTTACTAGTTTATAAGTTAATTTGAATACTTCATATAGAAAATAATTTTATATTTAATAAAAGTATTATTATTATTACTGTTAATTTACTTGGTAGGTAATTATATAATTAAAAAAGGTTAAGTTTAAAAAAATGTCAAATAAAGAAAAACAATTAAATTTCAAGAAAATGTCACTTAACAAATAAAATTGATAAAGTAATTATTTTAATTTTAAAAACTTTGTATATATGAGATCAAATTGAAAAACAAATGTGAAAAACAAAAAGGAGAATTATGTATATAGTAGGGTGACAATTAGGGCCTGGCTCGGCGGGCCGGTCCGCAAGCCCGCACAAATTACGTGAAGCGAGTCTGGAAATTGAACCCGCAAGCCTGATACGGCCCGACCCGTATAGGCTCGCGGCCCACATAAACTTAAGTTAGTAAGTTATGTGTTGTTGTGTTATTGCACTGTTTTGTGTACTGTTGTTGAGTGAGACACCAAGCAAACCCCTAAAGCAAACTTTATGTTCTGTCTGCCCCTCTCCTCACTTTCTTCTACCCTAAAAACGTAAATCTTCTTGAGTGCACACTGCAACCAATTGACGTCGCTGACCAACCCAATCACGGCCAACGTCGCTACCGTCGAATGGTCTCCCCCCACCATTCACGGTCCGCTATCGTAGGCTTGCAATCACTGACGACCGGTGCTGGCACAGAGCTCACCACTGACGGCCACCGCATCGCAAGCCACAGGAGTGCACCCCTCCACCCTTTTACGAGTCACGCCCATCGCGGCGCAGCGTAGGAGCTCCTCCATCCCTTTCACGATTCACGGCCACCGCATCACGGCGTAGCGCAGGAGCTCCTCCATCCCTTTCACGATTCACGACCACCGCATTGAGGTGCAACGCAGGAGCTCCTCCATCCCTTTCACGATTCACGGCCACCGCACCGCAGGAAAGCAATTCCCCCACCCCTTTGATGATTCACGGCCACCGTGGCGTAGTAGCGGCTCTCCTCGACCACTTTCACGATTCACGATCGTCACCGCACCACAAGCTTTAGGAGCAACCACCCATCTCGATTTTGGCTAGCCATTCATGCTTGTCACCGAACCAGCCAGTGGCGGAGTTTTATGTATGCAGGGGGGTGCCTTGGCACCCCCAAAAATTTTGAAATTTTTTTTTACCATATATATTTTGATTTTTTTTTATAGATATTAGTATTTTGATTTTATTTTATTATAAATATTAAATCAAATATTTTATTTCCTTTATAAACATAATAATTAATAATAATAAATAATAAAATATAAAATCAAATATAATAAAAAATAAAGATTAAAAATATTTATTAAGATATTTTATATTATTTGTTTTCACTATAAATTGTGTTTTTTATAAATTGTTCTCATATTTCATTCTCATTTGTTTTCTTTTATTTCTGAAAAGAAAAAGATCTATTATTTTTTCTCTTATTTCTCCTTTATTCTCTTCCATCCTCGAGGAAGAAAAGAAGAAGGTAATTCTTTCGTCTCATTTGATAGTGAAATATTAATTCAATAATTTATTTAATGAGCCACTTTTATATGTTTATGCCTTGAATTTCTTACAAATTGTTCTCATCTTCCATTCTTACCTATTTTCTTTTGTTTCTGAAGAGAAAAAGATCAATTATTTTTGCTTTCATCTCTCAACTGTTCTCTTCCATCCTCGAAGAAATAAAGAAGGTAATTCTCTATTGTCTCATTTGATAGTGAAATATTAATTCAATAATTTATTTAATGAGCCACTTTTATATGTTTATGCCTTGAATTTCTTACAAATTGTTCTCATCTTCCATTCTTACCTATTTTCTTTTGTTTCTAAAGAGAAAAAGATCAATTATTTTTGCTTTCATCTCTCAATTGTTCTCTTCCATCCTCGAAGAAATAAAGAAGGTAATTCTCTTTTGTCTCACTTGATAGTGAAATATTAGTTTAATAATTTATTTAATGAGCCTCTTTTATATTAATTTTTTATTTTATCAACATAGAAGAAAAAATGATTGTACTGTGTGTTTTTTATAATTGAATTTTAAGTGTGGTTTGATTATCATCGAATTTTATTTTGGTATTTATGTCTCTCAATTTTTTATTAGATTATGATAAATCATTTTTTAGTATTTTTTTTAAATAGGTATATTGATGAAGAATAAAATAATAGATTCATTTTTTAGAAGTGATAAAAGGGAAGCTACCCGTGAATTATTGATGAGTTCAGGGATCTAAAGGAACGAAGGGCAATCTTTTAGATATTTGTGATTTATTTTTTAGTTATTGTTATACTAAGTTATGAATTCATTTTTATTGTGTTAGTGACAATAATGAAATGTATAAATTTTGGATGTATTATTTGGACTCCCCCAACAATGTTGGTCAAGATCTGCCACTGTTTATAATAATATTTCGAGAATTAGGTGAATACATTGATTTCATTATCATATAAAATAAATTAAGTCAATTCACTCTCATTGTAATGCAATAAATATATAAAATAAATAGAAAAAAAATATTCGTAAGTAAGACAATCCCTAACCTACCAACCTATGGTGAGTTGGATCAGATTGCAAAATTTCTAACTCACCAAAGAATAAGTTGGATTGAACTATAATCCTTCTTTAGATCAATCCGCGGTGAGCCAACCCGTGTGAGTCAGGTTGTCTCACTTTAACACCCCTAATCCAGCTGGACAAAGAACAAGAATTAATAGATCTCATCTCATAAAAATGAACAAATTATACAAAAGGTATTATTTCTAGGATATATTTTGATACACATCGATTTTTTTTAGCTAAATTATCCATAGAATTGATAGAATTTGAATGACAGAAAAAAAATCTCTTGAAAAAATAAAATTTATTAACAGTTTTTAGAATTTTAACTATTGATACAATTATTATTCAATAATTGATTTATCATTAAAATTTGTTGATAATTAAAATTTTTATTATTAATAACAATATTAATAGATCTGCTAGTAATGTATAATTTTTTTAATTGACAAATATTTTTACCGACAAATCTCATTAGAAAGTTGGACGTTAAAATTCTCACATTAGTTATTACCATTTCAAATAATATTTGTTGGTAATGGATTTTCTTAACATTGTGTTTGGATGTAGTATTTCAACAATGCTCAGAAATTGAAATGTTTTGTATTTGAATTGCTTGCAATTAAATCCCCTTCATTTCCTAAATAACTTGTTTGGATAAAGAAATTAAAATACCTTACATCTAAATTTCTTGTTTAGAAAAATTAATTGAATTTCTTGTGAGATAAAATTTAATTTTTACAATATTTATTTTAGGCTTAATTATGTTTTGAGTTCATGATAAATTTGGAAACGGACTCGACGACCCAGATGGGTCGGGCTGACCCGACTACCCAGCCAAATTGGTCTGACCTGACGACCAGACAGGTTGGGTCGGCCCGATGATTCAAACAAGTTTGATGGCCCATACCTACCGGTCGTGCCCGTCAAGTTCGTCAACCTGGCCCGACACGACCTGTTCCAACTTGCCCGTTTAGGTCATTGGCCCAGCTTGGCCCCACTAGGTCGTCAAGCCCACTCGACCCATCTAGGTCATTGGGCCCATTTGTGTCATTGGGCCTGCTTGTTCGATTGGCCCAAACCAACTAGGTCGTTGGGTCGATCGGGCACATCTAGGTCGTTGGGCCAATTGGGCTCGTCTTGGTCGTCAGGCTGGTCGGATCCGCCTAGGTCTTCAGGTTGGTCGGACTCGCCTATGTCGTTTGGGATTGAGTCTATAGTGAGATTAAGTGAGAAGAATTTCAAATTCCACCTTTTTTTAGGGTATTTGAATTTCTTCTAATTTAGCTAATTGAAATACTTAAAAAATAATGCATGCATTTTAAATACTTTTTAATTTCTCTATCCAAACAAAACATTTCATTATAAAGAATTTCAAATTATCCAAATAAATGAATCACCTCTTAAATTGTCTCATCCAAACACATTATAAAGGAATTCATCGGTAATGAATTTTTATAAAATTTGTCGGTAATGCATTTTTTTAAAATTTATAAATATGTTAATAATTCAATATTTTTAAAATCTGTTGGTAAATTTGTTAATAAATAATTATTCTAAACTTGTTGGTAAATTCGTCAATAATATGTACGATAATTTTTCGCCGAATTTAATAAAATATTTATCATAAATTAATTGGACATGAGTGAGAAGCAAAAGAAAGGAGGAAGAGAAGTCAGAGCTGTAAAGGCGACAACAACGGTGACGATCAGAGTACGATGGTGGCAACGAGGTCACTATGATAAGAAGAGGAGGAGAAAGAAAAAAAGAAGAAAAACCAAATTAGGATATTTGCCACTGGATAATTACTAACATCGATAAATTTTGACCATTAATAATTACGAATAGATTTTTTCTATCCGTTGGTAAAATTTACTAACGAATATTTACTGATGAATTTTTTAATCATTAATGAATTTGTAAATCCAATTTATTTGTAATCATAAACTTTATTATAATAAAATTTAGAAGAAAAAAAATGAAATTTTCCCATAAGCTAATTTTAACTTATGGAATATTTTATTTTATTTTTACTATTTTTCTCTTAGAATTATTTATAAAAAAATGTCTAAAAATAGTTTTGTAACAACCTTATTTTTCTAAACATTCTTATAGTCTTATAAATAATATTAGTAATTATAATTAAACTAGGTTACGTTTCCGTTCTTAAACTATATAACATTTTATCTTAGAATATGATTTACACAAGTCATAAAAAAACTTTCAAAATACCATTAAGAACTTAATACAATTTTTCAAAATACTAAGACACGTCATCCAAAATATCTCAATTATACCTTCGGTGGCCAGCTATCCCTATCAACTCCTAACTATGCTATCTCGTATATACATAATATACAATCATTGCAAGAATAAAAAAAAAAAATACAAAAATGTCAAGGTGAGCTAATTATCAGTGAAATGATCTCCAATTGAATGATATTACAACTTTGACCAAGATTTAAAAAATAAAATCTGAGACAATATATATATATATATA
>Ga0214542_1005846_pt1 | contig 23034 bp, 27 predicted proteins | sample CNSS1metaG_FD_160096 | JGI IMG/M metagenome (GOLD analysis project Ga0214542, IMG submission 160096) | Root nodule microbial communities from cowpea collected in UCLA plant growth center, Los Angeles, California, USA - CNSS1 | ecosystem: Host-associated > Plants > Roots > Nodule | place: USA...
AAAAATAAAAGAAAATGTATATATATATATATATATATATATATATATATATATATATATATATATATATATATAAGACATGTTATGCATGAATGCATGAAATGAAAGGAGAAAATTAAGATTCCCCTTTTCAAAAAAATAAAATAAAAAATAAAAATCTCAAATGATAATTTAATTGATGATATGTTAAGGAAAGCAATTACCCTAACATGCAATCCTTTTAGTTGTATCTTACTTTTACGACACCCTGTAGGACTCGATTCAACAAAAAGCTTGCAGAACTCAATCACTCTTTGAATGAAGCCTGGGGTTTTTTATTTTAAAAATGAAAATGAAATCCAAGGATCAAAGGTATGGTAAAAAAACAGGAAAAGAAGCATAAGCAGATTCTAGCAAATCTTGAAAATAAGTAATGCTCATATCTTTTCATAGACAAGCCCTTTAAGCATAATATCTCCTAACCACAACGGAATTGACAAGGAAAGGTTTCTCCATCTTGGCAAGAATCATGGCTCCTCCAAAAAAAGATTTCTTTACCACAAATGGCCCTTCATAATTTGGAGTCCACTTTCCTCTATGATCTTTTAAAACGGGCAAGATTTTCTTCAATTCCAAGTCGCCTTCGTGAAACTCTCGAGGAAAAACTCTTTTCTCAAAGGCCTTTTTCATTCTTCTTTGCTATAGTTGACCCTGACACATGGCATTTAGTCTTATCCCCTCGATGAGGTTTAACTGATTGAATCGAGCTTGAAGCCAATCTGCTTCTTCTAATTGTGTTTCCATCAACACTCTAAGGGAAGGGATTTCTATTTCAAAAGGAAGAACCGTCTCCATCCCATATACCAATGAGAATGGAGTTGCCCAAGTTGATGTTCGGACTGAAGTACGATATTCGTGTAAAGCAAAGGGGAGCATCTCATGCCAATCTTTGTAGGTTACCACCATCTTCTGTTTGATTTTCTTGATATTCTTATTTGCAGCCTCAACTGCTCCATTCATCTTTGGGCGGTAAGGTGAAGAATTATGATGTCGAATCTTGAAATCATCGCACAATTCTTTCATCAACTTATTGTTCAAATTGGTAGCATTATCAGTAATAATCTTGCTAGGAAGCCCATACCTACAAATCAACTCTTTCTTTATGAACTTTATAACCACATTCCTGGTTACATTGGCATAAGACGCTGCTTCAACCCATTTAGTGAAATAATCGACAACCACTAAAATAAAACGATGCCCATTTGAAGCCTTTGGCTCGATAGCCCCAATAACATCCATTCCCCACATTGAGAAAGGCCATGACGCTGTTAATACATTTAGTGATACTAGTGGTGCATTAATATTATCTGCATATGATTGGCACTTATGACACTTCCGAACATGGACACAATAGTCATTTTCCATTGTTAACCAAAAGTAGCCAGCCCTCAAGATCTTTCTAGCCATGTCATGTCCGCTCATATGAGTCCCAAAGGAACCTTCATGAATCTCTTTTAGTATTTGCGCTGCTTCCTTTGCATCAACACACCTCAAGAGTACCGTGTTGTGATTTCTTTTGTAAAGAACTTCCCCATTCAATAAGAAATTTGAGGCTAGCCTCCTCAACGTTCTTTTATCATTTTCAAAGGCAGCCTATGGATATTTATGATCTTTGAGATAATGTTTGATATCAAAATACCAAGGTTTGCCATCTAATTCTTCTTCAATGAAGTGGCAATATGCGGGTTGTTCATGGCTCTCAAACTTTATTAATGGCAAACTTTCTTCTTGATTTAACTCAAACATAGACGACAAAGTAGCCAGAGCATCGACCAACTGATTATCTTCTCTTGGAATATGATGAAATACAATACTGTTAAAATATTTGGCCAAGCCTTTAAGGTATGCTCGATAAAGAATCAACTTTTGATCTCTAGTTTCCCATTCTCCCCTTAATTGGTGGATTACTAATGCTAAGTCCCCGTATACTTCTAACACCTTGGCTTTGGATTCAATCGCTACTCGAACCCCCATAGCACAAACTTCATACTCTGCAACATTATTGGTGCAGCTAAAACACAACCTTGTTATCATCGTGATGAGTCATTATTTTCTTTCATTCCACTAGCCTTTGTGTACCCATTAGACAGTTGATTAGTGCTTAATTGTTCATCTTTAGAGTGTTTTTCATCTGTTGGGCTTTATTGGGCCACTGTTCCGAATTTGGACTAATTTCACATTATTTGGCCTAATTTTTGTTTTTAATTATTTTTAGGTATTTGGGTGAAGCAATTTTGGAGCTTGGACATTAATATTTAGTTGAAGAAACTTTCCACATCATTGCCACATCATTTCCATGTCCTTTCCACGTCAACAAAGTCAATGGGTCAACATTTGAGACCCAGAGTAGCATTTTTGTAAATCTGAGTGGCAAAGTAGCAGTTTTGTAAATATGAGTGGCAAGGGTGATATGACCAGGAAATTAGGTCTACATGAGGGGACCAGCCGCTCCTTCTTCTTCTGCATTCTCTCAAACCTCCATTTTTGTTTTTTTTAAGCTTTGGAAGGTGACCCATGGTAGCAGAAGCGAATTTTTCACGTTTTCCATTGGTTTTTCACGTTTTATAAGCCTTGGACAGCACATTGAAGTTGTATTAATGTTTTCTACCGTTTGGGTAACATTTATATTGAAGTATTCTCATTTTTTGTTGCTGTTTTCATTGTTGCCCCTTTCTTTCCTTGCTCATTTTCGATTCCTGCACCAATTTAGGTTTTCTGCATCAATTTGCACTCATTTGGATGGTTGAATCAAAATTTATGTTTAAGCCTTATTCGGATTCCATGAGGAACTAAATTTGCGTGTTAATTCTTTACAGAGAATGGATTGAAACCTTGAGATTAGTGTTTTGTTCAGTGGAGTTATGTTAATCTCACAATTTTGAATTTGCGTTGGGTTTAAATGAAGAAACCGTTCTGTTTTTGCTTAATTTGCAGAGTGGAATCATTATGTGTTCATGCTTAGTGAACTGTAACAGATTCATGGTTGTGTGCTTTGCTTAATTGCACTTGAGTTCAAGTTTATTTGCGCTTAGTAATTAATTCGGGTCTCATTAGAGTTAATATAACAATTTTGAGTTGTAATCCGTGATTGGTGGATGTTCATTTGAAGCAAAGAATCAATGCTGTTTTTACATTGATTTTACACATTTGCATTGAAGTTTTCAATTGTGCGTTGCATCCGTAAATCTGCAAAACCCCCCCCTTTGTGTTATTGTTGTGTTCATCTGGAAATTTCGCTTTGAATGAAAATATTGGTCGTTGGGAGACGACTTGGTTCATTTTCATATACTGCATTTAATATGTTTTAATTTGGTGGGGTACGGTCTCTATCAGATCGGTATGTATTGCTTTTCTGGAGATATGAGTATTGCCCCAATTCCGTGTCCTAGTGAATTAGAAGCACCATAAAAAAACATCACCCATGCATTGCTATCCGAGTCACCTCCATCTCCACTAAGAAAAGCAAGAATATCTTCGTCAGGAAATTTAGGTCGCATGGGTTGGTAATCTGGAATGGGATGACAAGCCAAATGTTTTGATAAAGCACGACCTTTAATAGCTTTTTGGATTATATATACGATGTCGTATTCCGATAATAACATTTGCCACCGAGCTATTCTGCAGCTAAGAGCTGGTTTTTCAAAAATATACTTGATCGGGTCCATCTTGGAAACTAACCACGTGGTATGGCTTAACATATATTGCCTTAGCCGATAGGTGGTCCATGCTAACACATAACAAGTTCGCTCTAGTATAGTGTATCTTTGTTCGCAACTTGTGAATTTTTTGCTCAAGTAATAAATAACATGCTCTTTTTTTCTTACTTCGTCGTTTTGATACAAAACGCAGCCCATTGACTCTTGTAATATGGTCAAATATAATATGAGGGGCCTCCAAGCATGGGTGGGAGCAACACTAGAGGCTCTTGTAGATATTGTTTGGTCTTGTCAAACGCTGCTTGACAATCCTCATTCCATTTCATCTCCTGATTCTTGAGCAACAGCTTGAATAGTGGCTCACAGGTCGCGGTTAGTTGGGAGATAAACCTAGAAATGTAGTTTAATCTACCTAAGAAACCTCGAACCTCTTTTTCTGTTTGAGGGATCGACATTTCTAAAATTGCTCGTACCTTGTTTGGATCAACTTCTATTCCTTTTTGGCTGACAATAAATCCCAACAATTTCTCAGACTTTACACCAAAGGTGCACTTAGCAGGATTTAGCCTTAGCTTAAACTTTCTTAACCTCTCAAACAAATTTTGCAAATTAACAACATGTTCTTCTTCTGTCTTAGATTTGGCGATCATATCATCTACATAAACTTCAATCTCTTTATGCATCATACCGTGGAACAAAGTCACCATGGCTCTTTGATAAGTTGCCCTGCATTCTTTAAACCAAATGACATCACCTTGTAGCAGAATGTTCCCCACAGGGTAATGAAAGTGGTTTTCTCCATGTCTTCAGGCGCCATCTTAATTTGATTATATCCTGAAAAGTTGTCCATAAAAGATAAAAGTGCAAATTTAGCTGTATTGTCAACCAGAGTATCAATATGTGGTAGGGAAAATTATCTTTAGGGCTAGCCCGATTTAGATCTCAATAATCCACAGACATTCGAACTTTCCCATCTTTCTTTGGAACTGGAACAACATTAGCCACCCATTGATAATCAAAGTTATGATGAAAATAATGATTATCAAGCGAGTCCGAGACTCGACATGATAATTAAAGTTATGGAGAATAATGATTATCAAACGAGTCCGAGACTCGACATGATAATTAAAGCTATAAAAAAAATTATAAAAAAGAATGATTATCAAGCGAGTCCAAGACTCGACATGATAGTTAAAACAATGAAAAAAAATTATAAAAAGGAATAATTATCATGTTGAGTTAAAGTTATAAAAAACAATGATTATCAAGCGAGTCCGACAATTGACATGATAATTAATAATATGAAAATAAATATAAAAAAAAGAAAGATTATCAAGCGAGTCCGAGACTCGACATGATAATTAAAATGAATGAAAAGAAAAAAAAAAAAATATCAAGTAAGTCCGAAACTCGATATAGTAATTAAAGTTATAAAAATCTTAAACATCAAATAAGACATGATAATTAAAATCATAAAATCTTGACCATGAAAACAAGTACGAGATTCAACGTAATAAGCATTAGAATGATTATGAATGAAAGAGAAAAGAGAGAAAGAAAAGAAAGAAAGAAAGGAAACATAGCACACGTACCTACGTTTTTCAACTATTAATTAATATTATACCTATAATCACTTTTAGGACACCTTAAGTGACGATAAAGATTATCTAGCGGGTCTTACGCCTTTCTCATGCATTCATCAAGTTTTATATAAAAGGATGAGATGTCTTGTCATGCATTAATTATAGTCATGTGCACTTTTACCATTGTGTTCAAATAAAACATGCAATTACGTTGTGAATCAGATATATATTAGGAGTGCATGTCACATTCCGCAAATGCATCCATAGCAATGTGAAAGAAGAGTCAAGCCATGGCATAGAAAGAATATGTAGTTATTTCCTTCAAATAAAAAACAGAAAAAAGACCTATGTAGAGAATGTAACACACCAAAATAAAGCAACCTATTTGTGTATCCTTCTATTGGTACGCAAGCGTTGAATTTCGTATATACAGAGAGTTAAAAGCATCCCAGAGATTATTAACATTAAACATAAAACACCAATATATGTATATACATACTGAGAAACAGGAACAATGATGATTGAAGCCCCTATTTCTTATTTATCGTCGTATGGATGAGATAAAGCAACGAGGCGGAAAGCAGTACCCAAACAAACTCAAAACAGAAACACAGATACATATGCCAGTGTTGGAATCTTATCTTCAACGATAAGAAGAAGATACGTTGCATGCTGTCGGTAAGATAAGAGTGAAAAAGAGACCCATATTTTTAGAGAGAGAATATTGGAGAAGATAATTATTATTTTGGTAAACAATTCCATTTTCAAACGAGCGTAAACTTATTTTCAAAAATACATTCTTTTAATTTTGTTTTAGTGATACATAATAATGATAGAAAAAACATATTTTATTATTTCAAATATTTGATTAGAATATATATTATTTTATAATTTCTAGTACTGTTAAGTTTGGTTATCTTTTACAAATTCAAGTTTATTTTATTAAATTGTTTTGATTTTTTTAAGAACGACTTTTCTATTTTCAAGAAAACTTTTTTGTTATTCTTATTCTTAATTTCAAAACTTATTTTCAATGTAAAAGTATTTACTTAATTATATTTTTTTAATCTTTTCTATTGGTTTACTTTTTGTTTTTTAAAATAATTTTAGTTAGTTTATTATATATTTAAATTAGTTTTTTAAAAAATAAAAAAATTATAATTATAATTATTAAAAGTTAATTTTGTTTATATTTTATTCTATTCATCTTATCCGGATGAAATTGGATTTAACCATAATTAATATATAAAATAAATTAAAAAAATAAAACACTTTTAAATGAGTCAACCGCTAAAACATCATTTCATAATAAATCAAGACAAATTATAAAATTTTTACTAAAAAAAATGAGTTAACAAACATATCTTTCTCCCAATGACCAAACTGAATAATTTCAACAAAGGTATTAAAAGTACACATAATTTGTTTTACTTTTAAATAATCACACCTGTAATTTGTTAACCTTTGTTCAAATGAGATGCATGTACAGGGGACCTGAGTATTGAAACACGCGCTCCACAAAGCTTCGACTCCATTATTAATCAAAACACGGATTTTCACTACAAACCACTCACAGATGTTTTACCTCTCAACACAATTCAACAATCCAATAATTGGGGAAATCCACACACCAATAGGGCAACAATGCCAGAACTCAAAACTCACCGCATTGCAAACCCATCCGTTCTCCAAAATTTAAAAACAAACAATAAAAGCCCTAGAGGGCAACCCTATATTCAGTGTGGAAAGAAAATCGGTGAAGAAAAAAAAAAAAAACACAGAGGACCCAACATAAGGACACACAGGATGATTTGATAAATACTACTCCACAACCTAGGGTTACAGAAGAAACATCTACTATTGATGGCACGAGTGTGAAGAGAGGAACACGAAAAGGGAACCAACTAATCCTAGTGCGAGGCAATGATTGACTATAGGAGTAAAACGTCTACGTTTGAGAGATAACAACCGGAAACCTTATCGCAGAATGCAAATAAAGAGAAAAAGAAAACAGAGAAGTTGGTTTGGTTTAGGTTGGGAGTTGGAGAATGAATGAGAAAAAGTGAAAGAGAATGGGAGAAAGAGAGAGAGTGTGTGTTAGAAATAGGAACTAGAGTTTTGTTTCTGTGTAAGGAGATGTGTTTGTGTGAAATTGTGAGAAGGCGAGAGAGACAATGTACTGTTAGTTTTGGATACTCTGAAGCAAAGGTATGAGTAATGACTATGAATCTCTCTCCTTCAGTTTTTCTTCAAACACGGTTATAATGACAAAATCAGAATAATATTTTTTCGTGACTATTTTCTCTCCATGTGTTTTATTTTTGTTCCCTTTCCTTTCTCAGCCTCTCAAATTTTTTTATATTGTTATTACAATTTTTGAAAAAACAAAATGTTAAATGAGTTTTTTTTTTGTCATATTTGATTACTTTTTAATTTTATTATATTTGTGATATTTTTTTCACTGTTGATTATTGACCATAGACATTAGTATGCGTGGCACCCTAATGTGGCGGTTCACGTTTGTAATCCAATATTTTACATGGTTTGTGAAAAGATATTTAAGGTGATACTATTTAGATAAGATTATAGTTTTTTTTTTTCTCAAATTAATTGTGATTACAGTTTAATTTGTTTATATGTCAAGTAAATGGGAATTGTTTAAAGGAAATAATTTGAGTGGGTTGGGTATGAAAACCAAACAGATTAATACTTTTGAAATTTAAATCTAGATGGGAAATCTGTTATTTGTTATTTTGTTAACATATCTGTGAACAAAATTGGGTTTAGCGGAAGAGATTATTCTCCCACACAAAAACTAAATTCTGATCAATCATAGTTAGTGTGAACATCCTTGCATGTGTTTGCAAAATAATATAAATTAAATATTTTTTATGTAAATTTTAATTTAAAGTTTTTTATGTTATTTTGCTTTAAATAAAAAAATTCAAAACATTTTTAATAATTTCAATAAAATATAGTTTTTAAATTAATTTTATTATTAAAAAATCAAAGCCTTTTATTTGAAAGTAAATTAAAACTTTTTTTGAAATTTAATTAGAAATTTTGTTAAGTAACTTGGTCAATAATGGTAGATATAGATATAGTGTAATATAAATGCAATTGTCCATTATGAACGAGTGAGGGAGGGATTGATACCGACTTAGACCAACAGAGACACTTGTTGGAATGGATGAAATATCGATGTTTAATTATGCACCGAAAAGGGGTGGGTGGAAGTGGCGACGTGGGTGTGGTCTGTTCACACGTTTGGTTGGTTCAACAACCGCAGGCACTGATTACGTGTATGTTTCCTAGCTAACTAACGCAAGAGAATATGAATAGCTCTCTCTTCAATGGCCGGGTACTTGCTCATAGATCCACAACAATGGCGGCAGAAGATTCCCCTGGAATTCGCGTCCGAGGGATGCAATTTTCCTATGAAACGCAGCAACCGCCGCTCTTCCTCGACTTTAACCTCAACATCGAACCTGGATCGCGGTGCCTACTCGTCGGTGCCAATGGATCAGGTAACCTAACTTCGTATTTATTATTATTATTATTATTATTATTATTATTATTATTATTATTATTATTATTATTATTATGGTTATTGTTATTATTATTATTATGGTTAATGTCATGCGTGCAAGAATTTCAGTTCGTTAAGTGCCTATGTGCAGGTAAGACGACTTTGCTAAAGATTCTAGCGGGGAAGCATATGGTTGGAGGAAGAGATGTTGTACGCGTGTTGAATGGTTCTGCTTTTCATGACACTCAACTCGTTTGCAGTGGAGATCTCGCTTATTTGGGTGGATCCTGGAGCAAAAACGTTGGCTCCGCTGTGAGTTTTGTTTTGTTTTTTTTTTTTTTCTTTTTATTATCATTAAATACATTGTTTCTCTTCATGATTTCTCCATGTGGTTATGGAGACTTTTCATTTTTCGTGCATTTACAGTTTGTTGATCACTATTTGTTTCACTTATAGAAATAGTCATCTTTGAGAATAATTGTTAGTTTGTTTGTTTCTTTTAAATGTTTCGAATAAATCTCCTGTTTTGTAGGAGAATTCATCTTTAATTAGTTGCATGATCTTCTCCTTTATATCTGCATATCTGTAACTGCCAGATTCCCTATGTAAAGGCTTATATAAGCCTCGCGTTTCAATCAAATAAATCATTCTCTCAGAAGTAATTAACTGTTTAGCATACCTTCACTTAACAATTACTTAACTGTTTAGCATACCTTGACTTAACAATTACTTAACAATTGGTATAAGAGCTCTAAGGGGCCGTGAGGGGCCTGAATCAGAGTGTGCACCAGCGAAAACAGTGTGAGAGAGTGAAGAGTGATATTAATGTGAGAAAAGTGTGCGAGTTCAGATTACAAAAGATGTCTGAAAAGTTTGTGCAACCAGCCATACCAAGGTTTGATGGCCATTATGATTTTTGGGCCATGACAATGGAAAATTTCCTACTAAGCAAAGAATTATGGTCCCTCGTAGAGGAGGGGATTCCAAAGCTTGGGACTGCGCCAACAGAAGCCCACACGAAAAACGTGTCTGAAGCCAGCCTTAACATCTGAAGGTGAAGAACTATTTGTTTCAAGCAATTGATAGGGAGATTCTTGAAACTATATTGGACAAGAGCACATCACAGGCCTTATGGAAATCCATGCAACAAAAATATTAGGGATTCACGAGAGTTAAGCGTGCTTAGCTTCAAGCTTTATGCCGAGAGTTCGAGCTACTGGGAATGAAAGAAGGTGAGAAAGTGATACCTGTGTGGGACGCACACGGCATTGTCAATAAGTTGAAGTACAACGGTGAAGAGATAAACACAAGCATGGTGGTCAGAAAAATTCACAGATCATTGACTCCAAAATTTAACTGCGTTTTGTGTTCAATTGAGGAATCCAACGATATGAGTATCCTCAGTCTAGATGAACTTCATGGCAGCCTACTTGTCCATGAGCAAAGGATGCAAGACGTTCAACCTGATGAGCAGGTGCTGAAAGTTGCTCATGATGATAAACCCGTTGCTGGTCGAGGCCGCTGCAGAAGTAGTCATGGCAATGGAAGGGGATGTGGAAGATATACACCAAACAAAACATTCATCGAGTGCTTTCACTGTCATAAGTTAGGACACTATCAATATGATGTGTCCTGAGTTTGAAAAAAAGGTTCATTATGCGTCATTTGAAGAAGCAGCAGAGGCAGAGGAAGAACTTCTGCTGGTCGCTTATGAAGGAACACAAACAATTCAGAAATAGGACTGGTTTCTAGATTCTGGTTGCAGCAATTACTTGACTGGAAACAAATTGTGGTTCACAGAAATGCAAGAAGAAGGAATCAATAAAACAGTCCAGCTTGGCAATGACTCAACTTTGGCGGTCACTGCAAAAGGGAGTGTTCGGGTTGAGATTAATGGCACATCTCATGTTATATCAGATGTTTATTATGTACCTGAACTTAAGACTAATCTCTTAAGTCTAGGACAACTACAAGAGAAGGGTTTGTCTATTCTAATTCAAAACGGCATGTGTAAAGTGTTTCATTCAAAGCGAGGTCTCATCTTAAGAGACCAACATGAAGGGAAATCGAATGTTTCATTTAACAGCTTCACTGCACTCCCACTGCCTACAAACTGCAGAAATCTTAGAAACAGAAATACACTTATGGCATAAGCGATTTGGACACCTTAATTTCAAAGGTCTTTGTACACTTGCAAGTAAGCAAATGGTGACTGGTCTACCATCCTTAAAACCACCTAAAGAAATCTGCACTACGTGCCTGGTGGGAAAACAACACAGAGACACCTTCTCCAAGCATAGCACGTGGCGAGCCTCCTCAGAACTCCAGCTAATCCATGCTGACGTTTGTGGTCCCATATCACCTCCCTCTCATTAGCAACAAAAGGTACATGTTAAGCTTTATTGATGATCTCACGTAAAGTTTGGGTCTATTTCCTACATGAGAAATCTGAAGCACTTCCTACTTTCAAAAGCTTCAAAATCTGCATGGAGAAGGAAGCTGGTGCCTTCGTCACCTGCCTCAAAACTAATAGAGGTGGAGAATTTACCTCCAAGGAGTTTGCTGATTTCTGCACTCAGCAAGTATATCCATACAGTTGATAGCTGCCTACACTCCACAACAAAATGGAGTCGTTGTACGGAAAAACCGTACCATTATTAATTAATGCAGTGCGTGCTGTCCTACATGAAAAATAGGTTCCAAAACCTTATTGGCCCAAAGCAGTACGGTGATGTGTGCATGTTCAAAATAGAAGCCCTACATCCGCTATAGATCATCGAACACCAGAAGAGGTATGGAGTGGATCAAAACCGTGTGTCAATTATTTTTGAACGCTCGGATGTATTGTACATGCTCATGTTCCAAATCAGAAATAGAAGAAAGCTAGATGATAAAAATCAGAAATGTGTTCTCTTGGGGTAAACGATGAATCTAAAGTTTATAAATTGTTTAATCCCATTACAAAAAAGGTTATAATAAGCAAGGATTTTGTATTCGAGGAAGAGAAAAAGCTGGAACTGGCAACATGATTCTGAGAAAGATAAGACAAATGCTTTGGACTGGGAAGACAAAATGATTGACGACGATGAACGGGAACATGCACCACAAGAAGCAATAATCAGCACGCATCAGAACCAACTCCGGAACATATTGAATATGCAATTTCAGGAAGGCAACCAGGATCCGAAGACCTCCGACATGGATGACTGACTATGAAACAAATCTGCTAGTGGAAGAGGATGACGGGTTGCTGGCAATGATGATGACTGAATCTGCAGATCCTTACACCTTTGAAGAGGCGTGGACGAGTCAATAGTGGAGAGAAGCAATGAAAACTGAAATGGAAGCTATTGAGAAAAATATTACATGGCAGCTTGTAGATCTAGGGGTTATGCCCATTGGTATTAAATGGGTTTTTAAAACCAAATTCAATGAAAATGATCAAGTAGAAAAGTACAAAGCTAGATTGGTGGCCAAAGGTTATTCACAAAGGTATGGAATTGATTATACTGATGTTTTTGCACCGATTGCTAGGCTTGATACAGTGAGATTGTTGTTAGCACAAGTTACTCAAAGTGCATGGGATGTATTTCAACTTGATGTAAAGAGTGCATTCTTGCATGGTGATCTTCAAGATGAGGTATATGTTCAACAACCAACAAGTTTCATCTAGAAAGGTAGAGAAACTCAAGTTTATCAACTTCAAAAAGCTCTATGTGGACTCAAGCAGGCTCCACGAGCCTGGTACAACAAAATTGAAGCCTATTTTGCCAAAGAACAATTTACCCGATGCTCTAGTGAACACACCTTGTTCACAAAAACAAGTCAAGGTAATATTTTAATAGTCAGTCTTTATGTTGATGATTTGCTCGTTATTGGAAACAACAAACACTTTTGTGAAGAATTTAAAAGCTCGATGAAGATGGAATTTGATATGACTGGTCTCGGCAAGATGAGACACTTTCTTGGAATAGAAGTTGTACAAAGCAGGAGGAATTTTTATCTATCAAAGATGATATGCTTGAGAGATATTTGCTCGATTCAATATGACGTAAAGCAATTCGGTTTGGAATCTTATTGTACCAGAAACAACACTATCTAGAGATGAGGAAGGGGCTCCAGTAGATGCCACAAAGTTCAAACGAGCAATTGGTAGTCTCATGTATCTCACAGTTACTCGACCAAATTTAATGTATGGGGTAAGTCTAATCAGTAGATATATGGCATATCCAAAGGAATCTCAAAGGGACTATGATGACTTTGGTGAAGCTCCTTGAAAGCATTGCATGGTGGAAGGAGGCTTCATGGAAGCCATGGACGCGGAAGCATAGTGTTTAGGAAGAGTATTGGTGGAGGAATGGATGGTGAAGGGAAAGCTTTAGGAGGTTCGGCCAACCTAAAGGAGAAGGGCTAGAGAAGGGTTCTAGATGAACACTCTAGCTATCGACTCTCAAAGGCAAAATTCATAGAGTAATCTCAACATTATAACTTTGCTAAATTTCAAGAGTAGTCATTACAATGCAAGGAGCCACTCATTTATATTAGAGCAAGGTCTCCTAAATGACATGCTAATTCTCGGCCAAATGAGATGCAAATGAGAGAAGCCATGTGAAGTTCATGCATCTAGATCTACTAGATCTATGATCCGTGATTTGTGGATCTATTGCCATGAAGAAGATAAAGAAATCATGAAAATTGGCAACAAGTCCATGGAGAGGAGGTCGGTCGAGCAATTCAAACTTTGAGTACTTCAAGTGTGGCAAGTATGACCATTATGCAAATGATTGTTACTCAGACAAGTGTTTAGTTGTGGTAAGGTCGGGCATTTTGCCAAAGATTGTAAGTCTGAGAGTAGAAAAGAAGAGACGATCAACCTCATAGAAGAAGATAAACAAGAAGCGTCGTTGTTGATGATGGTGCGTAGCTCGGGGGTCGAGCACAAGCAAGTGGAGAACTTGGCAAGAAGATCAAGTAGCATGGAGAATTCAGTAAGAAGGCTGGGAATAGTTGATTACTCGACAAGATAATTGAGTAGGTTGTAGAGGTTGGTAAGATGTGCAGATAGTCCAGACAACGCAGTGGAGCATATGAAAAGCTCGAGTAGCTTGATGGAGCAAGTGAACATCTTGGAAAGTTCGGTAAGGAGCCTAGGTAGCTCAATGGAACATTCAGATAGCTCAGAAATTGAAGAAGAGCTTGTAATCCAAATGTTAGAGATTGCAAAAAATGATTTGCAACAAAGAGTTGAAAAGGAAGTTAAAGGGAATGCAATTTTACAAGTAAGCTTAGAGAGAATAAAGCAGGCTTTGCAGAAGCGATGCTTGGAACTTGAAGAAGATGTCTCAAAATTGCAAGAATAGTTGCAAGCTGAGAAGGATCTGAGAGTTGCATTGGAGGTGTAAGATGAGAAATGGCGAGTTGAAAAGGATGAGGAGATTGATGTGATTGAGCGCAACAATATGTGGGCATGGTCTGATATTTCAAAAGGAGGTTAGTCTATTGACAAGAACTCAATTAATGACAAGTCGGCCACAAAAAAAAATGGGAACCCAATGAGTAACAAGTCGGCTAGAGAGTAGAACAAGTCTGCCACCGAAAATGCTAAAATTGGCAGAGTGAACAAGTTGGCTATAGTGAAAGCAAAGTAAAAGTCGACCACAGACAACGTGAAAGCAAAGTCAATCATGAAGAAAGTGAAGAACCCGACTATTCATGAAAAGAGCAAACACAATGTGAGAGAAGTTATTGCATGTGGGAAGCCGGGATGAAGAAAAAAGGAACTGAGATGAAGGATAAGAGAAGCATTTAAGTTTACGGGGAAGTGTTGTGGGTTTAGGAATGAATTAGCCGTTGGAGTATAAATAGTAGTTAATGAGTTAGCTTATGTGGGTAGTTAATGAGTTAGCCATTGTGGGTATTTAATGTACTAGCCTTATGGGTAGTTACTAGCTGTTTATAGTCATTGTGAGTATAACGTATAAAACAATGAGTCTATAATTGTGAATTATATGAATAACAATAACAACAACAAGAAGTGAATCAAGTTTTTTCACAAGTGAGAGTTGTTGTCTACATAGATTAGTTGCATAGCGTTTGTGTTCTCTTTGGCCAGAACTAATAACTACAGTTAGATTTCTCAAGTTGGTTCATAATGTGGGCTTTTGGTCCTAAGAGCCTAATGTTCATGAATTACAACACAGTAACCCACTTCATGGCCCCAGTACTCTAATAGTTTTCTTTTCACACAATTGTTGTTACTGATTTTTCTTTGTATAACATTGGGTGGTGCGTTTACAGAATAATTGAACCTAAATCTCTACCGTAACCCCAATTAATAACCTGCTTTTTGTATGCTTTGATTAATTTGATTTCAAGCTTTGATGTAGTTGCTAACATATTCAGGGAGAAATTCCGCTTCAAGGAGACTTCTCTGCGGAACATATGATCTTTGGAGGTGGGTTTTTGGATGGAGTTGTCTATATTGCAAAAATCATTTAAATCTCCATTTATTTATTTGTGAATATCAAGAGAAAAGCTAATCATCATCTCATGTCTGCATCTGGCTTTTGTAATGTTGCATTAGAGTTTCTACACGATAATTAGCAATTCAAATATAAATTTTATTTGGTCCTGATGTATGATAGAGCTATTGTTAGGAAATTAAAGGTGTATGTTAGAAGAGAATATGCAGTTAGTTGGTTTGTTGGGGATGATAGTCTTTGTATTAGGGATACTATAAGGGGGGAGTGTCTGGTTGAGGGGTACGTGAATTGTTGGATAGTTTTGTGTAAAGATACTGACATCTTGTGTGAAGAGAACCTTTTTTCCCTTGGTCACTTTCGGATTGTTTGTGAAATAATACGAGAAGTTTTGCAGAGTGGTGTTTGCGTTCTTAGTGCTGTGAGTGTGAAAAGAGTGCGTGAACAGGTTTCTTTCATCCAGAAACCTAACTGCTATGGCGTTCTCTACTTTTCTCAGTTGAGGGTGCTGACCCAGATAGGAGAGACAAGTTAATTGAGCTGCTTGATATCGATCTGCAGTGGCGAATGCACAAGGTATCTGATGGGCAGCGGCGTCGAGTGCAAATCTGTCTTGGTCTTCTTTATCCATATAAGGTATTATTTTGTCTATGTACTTCAACAGGTAAAATCAAACCGAATTATATAACTGGAACCCTTGATTGACACTTCAGGTTCTCTTGCTTGATGAGGTCACTGTTGATCTGGATGTTGTGACTCGGATGGATTTGTTGGAATTCTTTAGGGAAGAATGTGAACAGGTATTTGCATACTCTGTCTGTGTACCTGCTGAAACACACTAGATATGCAAATGAAAAAAGTAACAAGGATGGCCGCAATGTGGCATTAGATAAGGGCTGGCTCTTATTGGAATGGTAATCATATTAAAATATAACGATATGAATTTGATCTTCAATTCCTACAAGGGAGGGACGAAGTATAGTGGATAAATTATTACCTCTTAAAGAAAGGCGATAAATGGCCATTTTGCAAAAGCTGGAAGCTTAGGTTAAAAAACGATGCTTATATTATTTTCTCATTTTGTAGAGAGAAGCTACAATCGTATATGCAACTCATATTTTTGATGGACTAGAGGCATGGGCAACTCATTTGGCATACATACAAGATGGTGAACTGAGAATAGCAGAAAAGATATCAGATGTCAATGAGTTGAAATCTTCCACTAATCTGCTGTCTGTTGTTGAGGCCTGGCTCCGTGCTGAAACAAAGGTTGTAAAGAAGAAACCTGTCCAGAAGACTTTTGCTAGTTCTCCTTTCTTTTCATCCAGACACATGGCGTATTATCGATAGTCTCTTTTACATAAGTTCCTTATAAAAATATTCTAAGTAATTCCTTCTTTTAAGCTTGTTGGTTGCTCATATTTTCAACATTTGTCCTGCTTGGAGTATCTATACTTATAAACTAGCCTGAATCGTAGTTTTTTTAATATTTGTAGTCCATTGTCACACCATAAATGAACTATACTTATTAATAAGGCTAAATACCATGATCCGTTATTTTTTAAGCTGTTACCGGCTTTATTTAGTAATTCTTTATACCAATTGTCTGTCACAGGTTTTGTCAGAAGTTTAAGAGGAAATATGATATGATTAGGATGGCCTCAAGAGGAGGTCCAAGCTTAAGTGTGTCTTCTCATGAGAAGATGAATTTTAGAAAGATCGTCAGAATAAGTTTGGGTGGATTTGAGTGGACGAATGTATGTTTCTTTGAGTGGATTTAGAAGGTAAAGTGAATGAAGTTGAAAATAAATTTTGTGGGAATTAGTGAGTGATTGGAATGATGTGATAAATTAATTTTTTTAATAGATAAAATTTAAAGAATACTAAAAATCCTTGAAGATATAAGTAAAATTAAGGTTAAATTACTATTTTGATCATTGTTTTTTGTTAAGAAGTATCAAATTGATTATCAAGTTTTTTTGTTTTAATTTGGTTATGATTTTTGAAAGAAAAGTGATTCAGTTTGGTCTTTGTAGTTAATTTGATTGAATAGTGTCAAAATTAATGTTATGTGTCAATTTATAGCTTTTTAGATTTTAATTTTAATTTTTTATTTTTTTTACACATATCACTTCATAATTGTGTTATGTGTCAAAAAATCTCAATTTACTCTTTATATTTATTTTTATTTTCAATTTAATTCTATATTTTCTTTAAATAAAATAATATTATCTTTCTTTAAATTATTTTCTTTAAATAAAATAATATTATCCTTCTTTAAATTATTTTCAATTTATGAACAATAATAATTATTATATATTTTATTGTATTTTTAAAAATATTTTAGTTATTATTAAATATTATATATATATATTATTAATTATTATACATATATTATTATATATTAATGATAATAATTATTTTATATAAATTTTTATTACTAATTGTTATATACATATATTATTATTAATAATTGTTATATATATATATATATATATTATTTATAAAAGAATATTTTATCCATTCAAAATTTTGTAGTTTAGATAGATGGGATTAGGAGGTTATCTTGCAAATTTACATCCTAATTCTCTTCCAAATTGGTGCATGTAAACATGAATCATATTTCAAGTTCATCGTAACAAATTTGTGGAAACATAACCATCAACGATAAATCTTTGCAGTTTAAGTAGGATGGGATTAGGAGGTTATCCTACAAAGTCACATCTTAATTTTCTTCGAAATCAGTGCATGTAAACACAAATCATATCCCAAATTCGTTAAAGCAAATTTGTGGAAACATAACTATCAACGGAAGCGAACACAACATAAGAATTTTATTGGATGAGCTCAAAATATTAAAAATAATATTTAGAACATTTGTAGTTTATATATTTATTTTTCGGAGTAAACTACGAAACCTGTAGGGTCATTATGTAGTTGCTATATTTTAGGCTGTATAAATTTATTTCTTTTTGTTTATTCATGTTTATTGTCATCGATCTTCAATGGTAGTTTTAAGGTATTTTAGTGTAGCTTCTTTTATATGAAACAAAAGCTAAGCAAGTATAAAACTAAGGAAAGCTACCATTAAAGCTGAAGACCAGATTTATGATAATGGTGGAGAGTAATACACTTGTATTATTTAAATATATCAAAAACTAAATGATGGTCTTATAATTACCATAAAAAAATTTGGAGTGGCAAAGTTTTTTATTTATAAGTGTTACTATAATTAAAAATAACATTTTTATTTATATTATTGAACTTTACCCCAGTCACTTCTATGATTGAGAAATTTTCAAAGAAGTATCCATCTCAAGGATAATCTTTTTAAAGGACAAAAGAAAGCTATAATTCCTCCAACATTTTTTATTTTATTATATATATATATATATATATTTTAAAAATATGTTTATATATTATTTTATTATTTATATTATTTTTTAAAATTTGAAAATCACGTTTTCATCATTTGCTATTATTTTTTGTTTTTTTATTTGGTTTCTTTCTCTTCCTTACTTTCATCTTTTTCTCACATCTACTTTCTATTTCAATTTTCACCTTCAATCTTTCATCATCACCTTCAATCCCTTCTTTTTCAAATCAATATGTTTTCCTTTATATGTGACTTTTTTATGTTATAGGCAAATCTTTATCCATTAGAGATCATAAAATCATGATCTAATTATTGATCAAACTCTTCTTTATCTGGATAAGGTTATTTTAGGCTTTAAAGTTGTGTAAGAAATGAATAGTACTAAGAATCTACTTTAAGGTAAAGGAAACTAATCATTTAAAAAATTTTAATTTTCTTAAAATATGAGTTTTGGTTTTGAGATTTAATTTTGGATATTCACAATTTTATCTTTTCCTAAATAGGTGAGAGAGGTGATAAATTTACATCAGAAAAATTATGATAAAGAGTAAATAAATTGATTCTTTTTTCAAAAGGAAGACTTGTGACGAAGATGAAAATAATATATCTATGTTAACTAAACTTGAGAAATTTCATGAGAATCCAAGAATTGAAGAAAATGAAAAAATAACTCTTATAGTTACATATAATGAATTTGAAAATTCTTTAGAACATGATTCAGGGAAGCGTCCTCAAATTTGATAATACCCACCAAATCAAATTGATGAGGTACGAATGACTTATTTAAAACGAGATCCTTTTGAAATGTGTCTACAAAATTATCCATTTCGATTCAATTATTGAATAATTGAAGTTATTGAAAAAGCATAGAGCAATACTCTCACTAAAGATAACTTGTTTTTTGAATATATTATTGTTGATTACTTTATGTTTCACTTTCACACATATATATATATATATATATATATATATATATAATTTAATTCTCCTGAAATTTTTGTTGAAGTTCCATCACCAATTCATCTACCCTTTGCCCTTGCAAATTCCAAATTCTATAATAATCCTACCCCATTTCTTCTTCTCTCACGCATTACTTTCTCTTCTCCAGTGCAGTGGTCACTCAATTTTGTGTGGTTGGTGTAACATCCCGATAGGATATTACTTAAAATAAATAATAAACAATAATTTATATACTAAAACCTCATTTATTAAAGTAACTATTTCCCAAAAACCACGAGAAATTTCAAAACTTTAAAACATTAATAATCCAATATTCTAAAACCGTAAAAAAAAACTGTAATCAAATTACATATAAATTAAAAAAAAATAGTTATAAAATCCCCTCATGTGCTGAGCCCATTCTCCGCCACTAAGCGTCTTCTGGCTCACCTGTAACATCATCTGCTCCCGGATAATAAATTACCCGATCATCACTACACACAAACAGATAGGGTGAGCTATGCACATAAATATAAATAAATATGAAATTAAATCCCCAGCCCATTCATAAGTATGCATTTGTTTATTTTCAAAATACCCTCCTTTCCACACTCATAACCAATATGAGTTCATGCATGTACTCTAACTCCGGGATTTCATGTGCTTCCACGACCCTTCTCGCTCGTGGTCCAACCTACAAGCCTATCCCGCTTATAGTCCTGCTTCACGGACTCTCACGCCTGTTCATCCGAACTCCTCGCTCGGACCCGGACACGTATACCCACCTTTCCTACTATGAACTCCCTCACTCATAGCATTCCCAAGTTGAGCATGAAATGAACTCCCTCGCTCATTCATCCCAACAAGGGTACCTCCGGTGAACTAAACAGTTCACGTTCCGCATGCGGTCCATCCATCACGAACTCCTCGCTCGTGACTCATTCCAAGCAATCCTAAAATCCTATGGACTTAGTCCTTCAAGTCCAACCACATCACACACACGCATATAATACCACTGATTTAAGAATTAACAATCAACCAATCCCAAACAACACCCACAATCATAGAATACATAGCACACTCGTTTAAGCCAAGTACCTTCGCCCAAACTAGTCCACCAGCCTCGCTTAAGCTAGCCCACCTCGCCTGAGCGAGCGTGAAACAGTGGATGTATCACTTCATCTCGCTTAGGCGAGCTCTTCTTGCCTGAGTGAGACCTTATATCGCTCAACACACAAAGCTCCTCGCTTGGATGAGGATTAAACAAAGAAACACACCAAGTCTCATTGTGACCTCGCTTAGGCGAGCCATTCTCGCCTAAGCGAGCATACCTGTCGCTCAACATCCCAAAACCTCTCGCTTGGGTGAGAAGTCGCGCTCAAAATGTCCAGGTTTCCTCGCGACCCTGTCCCTGGTCGCCTAGGCGAGAAACGCGAACTAAAACCAAAAACAAGACTCTGCAACTCTCGCTTAGGCGAGATGGACCTGCTTGGGCGAAAATTGCAGAGTTTCATGCCCAACTCCAAGCATAAACAGTACCAACAATTCATATCCACAAGCACATCCTATAAACATGGTATAATCACATTTAAATCACCAAAAACTAAAAGGTTTGGCCATACTTGACCAATACAGTACCAAAACCCTCATTCCCAAAACAAAAATGCAGGGTTTTGCAACTTAAAACCACCAATCCAATTCTTTCTCATGATCACACATTCACGAATTCAAAACACTCAATTTACAACTGAAAAGAAAATGCACAGAACCATAATACATATCATGAAAAGTAAGCGCACAATGGACAACTCCCATAACCTGGAATTCTTGATTAAAAAATTGAGGAAGGATAAAGTTCCTTTGTTCACCCAGCCTTGCCTCAAACTTCCTCCTAACTCAGCCTCTTGCCCTTTCACATTCATTCCCACAACTTCATTTAGTAAAAATAAGGTCTATTTTACCTCTAACAAGGTTTGAACCCGTGACCCACCACTCATAAGGCCCAAGCACAACCATTATACCAATGCATATTTAGTGATAATTATCCAAGTTCTATTTTTATACTATTATTCAATAGGCACAAATATATTATTGAAATAATAACAAAACAAATAACACACAAATGACATACATAGGACTTGAACCCAAGTCCTCTCACACAAACAAAGTAATCTCAACCAATTAAGCTAGTACTTTTCCATGTCATACAATTAACATTTAATGCCTTTAAAGTTTCCCACCACCCGCATTTATTACTCAATTAATTATTTAATTAATTAATTTCCACAGGTCTTACATTCCTCCCACTTTAAAAGAATTTTCGTCCTCGAAAATGAGACTTACAAGAAAACAGATGGGGGTATGACGTCCTCATGGCGTCCTCCATCTCCCACGCATCTCCTGCGTCGTCTCATCCCAGAGTACCTTCACCGTCTTTAGCTCTTTGCCCCTCAGTTGCTTGACCTGAGTATCCAGTATGCGAACCGATCCAACTGGCACAGTCAGATCCTCGTGCACTTGCACCTCATTTGACTCCAACACATGATCTGGACTTGCAATGTATTTCCTCAAATGTGAGACGTGGAACACATTATGCAAGTTGGCTAGGTGAGGTGGTAGAGCAATCTCATACGCCACTGTTCCTATCTTGCGTGTAATCTGATAAGGTCCTATAAATCTCGGAGTCAACTTCTTTGATTTAAGAACCCTTCCGATACCCGTGGTTGGAGTAACCCAAAGAAATACATGGTCTGCTTCATCAAACTCCAGTGGTCGTCTCGTCTTATCAGCATAGGACTTTTGCCTACTATGAGTGGCTCGCACCTGTTCTTGAATTAGTTTGACCTTACTAGTCGTTTGCTGTAGAAATTCAGGACCAAGCACAAAGGCTTCACCATCCTGATACCAGCACAATGGAGTTCTACACCTTCTTCCATACAATATTTCATAGGGCACCATGCCAATACTAGAGTGGTAATTGTTATTGTATGTGAACTCCACCAAAGGTAGCACATAATTCCAGTTTCCCATGTGATCTAGCACACAAGACCTCAATAAGTCTTTTAGAGATTGTATGGTTCGCTCAGACTGTCCATCCGTTTGAGGATGATAAGATGAGGTCATTCTCAACTGTGTACCCAAGGCCGCCTGCAATGATTGCCAAAATCGTGATGTGAATCTAGGATCCCGGTCTGACACTATACTTTCGGGTACTCCATGCAATCTCACCACTTCTTGCACATACAACTCTGCTAACCTGTTGTTAAGACTTTGGCAAGTGTACCAAGTCGTGCAAGTAGTAACCGATAAGATCGGGATATCGTTTCCCAAGAGACTCGTGTATACTAAATAATTGTGTAATTAGTGACTAATTTAAACTAATGAATAAATTCATAATTTGGGTTTTTGTATGCAAGAAAGTAAATATTTCATA
>Ga0214542_1005847_pt1 | contig 23032 bp, 15 predicted proteins | sample CNSS1metaG_FD_160096 | JGI IMG/M metagenome (GOLD analysis project Ga0214542, IMG submission 160096) | Root nodule microbial communities from cowpea collected in UCLA plant growth center, Los Angeles, California, USA - CNSS1 | ecosystem: Host-associated > Plants > Roots > Nodule | place: USA...
GGGTTGCGTCTGGCAAATATTGCCGAAGCACCCCCCAGTCCCAGTCATTGGTCTGAAGCCAGTAGTCGTGAATGGTTTTCCCCGGTTCCGCTTGATCCAAAGGACGGACCACACAGGAAGCCAAAGAAGCATCTTCGAGCCATTTATCCTTCAAACAAAAAGGAAGTTGCCTTACCGTTACCAATCCTCCATATCAATCCCTTCTCTGGGGCTTTGTACCCAAATAAAATGCTCTGCCATGTGTACGAGGAGGATGATGCCATACTTGGCCGTAAGGACCCAAACCCAGTTCGGCTCTTGTAACAAAGGCCATGCTAGCTTTGCAATAGAAGCCTTATTCATTCATGGAGAAAGTGGCCCCAACTTTAGATTCGAAAGTTGATGCGCAGGAAGGGGAAGACCCTGTAAAAGACATTTGCACCATACTTTCCTGTCCTACTTGACCTGACCCCTGGACAGTTCAAAACCAAAGCTTTGCACGATTTATAGCTTGACTGACCTTGCTCTCTTAGACCTACCGCTTATCCCTGGGATTAGGTGAAAGAGCGTTTTATCTGTCTTTATAGACATAGACAGGCGGGACTATTTTGGTAATAAGAAAATATTATTCGCAAGGATTGCTTAGCTTGGTGTGCTTACTTCCCTCTAAATAAGTAGAACCTTAATTCAAGTCTTAGGTCAATCACTAAATTCTTTTTGTAACGACCTCTCTATAAGCAGTATTTACCTAACCAGCCTATGTTGTTTAGTCTGAACTAAGATATCAAGTTTTCTCCCTGAACAAAAGAAAAGACTAGAGTTGGAGGTTTAGTTATATTGCATTCTAGCAGTTATGGTTCCTTCTGACTTTTCTTGTGGATATCCCGTGTTATGAGCACCCAATCCTTCTGAAAAGAGAGATAAGCAGGGACATTTGTGAACTCGGATAGCCTTGTGGTATACCTCTATTATGAAATATCATTTCTCTTTTTGATAAAGAAGCCCTTCCTATCAAGCAACTTCTGGTTCGTAGCACTGGAACCAGGTATCCCAACCCCGGACCTGATCGGGTATGCTAATCTACCCGTAGAAAGCGCTACTTTCGTAGTCTGTGGTCCCGCTAATCCTAAGCGGAGAAATTCGCCAAGAAGAGATCTTGGAATCAGTCTATTCTTTTTATTTCTTCTAGTAGGATGGTAATCCATTTCTTACTTACCAGGCTGGGATATAATCTACGGGAAGGTTGCTTTCTATGTAGGTAGGAGAGCCTAATCTCTATACTAGCGCTATCTATCAGGGAAGAAGGGACGACCCTCTAGGAGAACGTAATCTTAACCCAGAAATTCAGTCTTACTCAAGCTAAGTAGCTGAACCAAAAAGAAGACCGAGAGTTATATTTGTGGAAAGGATCCATTCCCTTCAAAAAGGGTGTCATGGCATAAACTTGGCCTGTCGCGTGAGGCTCGTTGCCTATGTCTCTCCGCTAATGCTGGTGAGAAGCCTGAACTGGAGGGTGTGCCGCTACCCTAGCAAGGGTGGGACAATCCTTCCTAAAGTGGCCTTTCTTGCCACAGTTGTTGCACTGACGATATCCCTCCATGCGCGGGCAGGCGTTCCTCAAGTGTGGGCCTCCACATATGTAGCACTATACCCGGCCCTGTTGGGGAGAGAAACTCCTAGACCCCTAGGACTGATGGTGGGGTCTGTCATACGACCTCCTACGCTCATCATGCCTAGGTTTGGACCTATATGGTCCACCAATCCTCTAAGGCTGATGTGACTGTTGTGGTCGCTAGCCTTCCACCTCACGTTTCATCTTCTCTATCACTCTGGCCTTCTCCACCAGAGCGACAAAGTCCTTGATGGACAAAAGAGCCACCATCAACCGGATATCACCGCGTAGACCATTCTCAAACTTGCGGCACCTTCATTCCTCGTTGAGCGGTAGAGTGTAGAAGCGGCTGAGGTGCTTGAATCTCTTAGCATACTCTGTCACGGTCTTTCCTCCGTGGGTCAACTGGAGAAATTCCACCTCTTTGGCGTACCAGATGCTGTTTGGGAAATAGTCAGAGAGGAATCTCTCTCTAAAAGCCTCCCATGTTACTGGCTCATCTCTCTCCTCTAGGATGGATTTGGTGCTGATCCACCAATGCTCTGCCTCCCCCGTGAGCATATACACAAAGAACGCCAACCTATTCTCCATGGGGCACATCTTTGCATCATAGATGTGCTCCAGGTCCTTCAACCATTGGTTTGCGGCGTCAGGACTAGTCTTGCCGTCAAACTTCACCGGGTGATGCTTCAGGAAATCTTCTAAGCTCCACTCCCTGACTGCAGGTCGTGGTTTAGGACCGAAGGTAGGTACAACTATCCTGGTTTCCTCCAGCTGTCGGAGAGCCTCCATGTGTTGCCTATGGGCCTCCTCCGTAGCTACCCTAGCAGCCTCTATCTGCTACATCACCACTTGTTACTTCTCAAGCGACGCTGCTTGTCGCTACATTGATGCCTCGTGCTAATACATCATAGTTGTACTCTTCTGCGCCATAGTTACCATGGCTTCTATAGCTCTTGCGATGTTCGGGCATCGCCCTGGGAGTATTGAGTGTTCCTACAATGAGGTGTCATAACTCACTAGAACATAGAAAATCACTTGGTTAGGCTTGATGAGACAGGAATTTAACTAGGACACTTAGAAAGACACCGAGAAAGCTAAGCGGACATCCCAGTCCACAAACCTAAGGAATGACCCCTCTGATACCATAAATGTAACGTCCCATTTAATTAAAAAGCGTAATTAAAAGAAACGCTACACAAGAATAATGCCACAGCGCAGTCTTGGGGTTCTTAACACCACCCCTACAAAACTAGGCACACCACGATGCCAACAGAAAACAGGATAACAAGTTTACAAAATGTATATAAATCCAAGGACAAACAAGTACATGGGCCATAGCCCTAAAGAAAAGCCCACAAAGAAACTAAAGTCCAGTCCACATGGACTATGCGGTGGAACCATCACCTCCCTGTTGTCCACGGGTGTTCCTCGCATCTGCTCACACCAACAAGTTGATGATCATCGCAAACGAGAGTACCACACAGCAGAACACACAACAATAAAAGTAGGGTAAGCTAGAGCATAAAAGTTTTCATCCATACGATCAAATATATATTCAACATACCATATACATATATCAACCAAGCATGTTATGACTTCTCAGACAATACACTAAGACACGACTCGACTCATCCGGATACATATAACCTGGTCGGATTCAACGGATGCATGCACTTGTGGTGGATACCTCTGCTCAGCCCCGAGCTGCTTACCCCCGAGCTATGTGTTACAAGTGTTACAATGAATCAATTTCCCTCACCACAAGGTTAGCCCTTAATGAATTTCAGGCCTCCTGCTACTCTCACCACAGGAGTCAGTCCGCTCTAGGTGAGACTAACTGACTCCTTAGAGTGTCAGGATGCAACCTTACCTTGAATCCTTACCTAATTATACAGATGGGGCACCACCATGGACACCCACTAACAAGGGCCATGGAATTACGCACTAACACGGACTAAACATGCTCAACCAATCTAGACTGATCCATCATACAAATTTATACATACATATCGCATACTAGTTCTTCATAAACCATCTCTTTCATTTTTTTCCAGTGAATCCATACCAGCTTATCATTCTCAACCAACATAGTGGAATCTCATCTCATGCCAATGTCGTGTAAATTTAATACCAACAACCTCATTCATTTCACATCTGAAGGTTCACGTCCAAAACCATCATTTACCATTCATGAATCACATCACTCATGCATATTCATTCGTCTCATGCATTTAACACAATAATCAACATACAAGCAAGCATAAACCATTTTAGGATTTCAGAAATAACCACACAATCACACTACCTCGCCTAGCCCCTCGCTCAGGCTGAAGGGTCTCGCTCAGGCGAGAGGCTCTCACTCAAGCGAGCCCCCTTCGCCTCGGCGAGGGATAAAAGAAAGGAAACAGTAGCTCACGCGGGATCTCGCTTAGGCGAGACCCCTCTCGCTTGGGCAAGACGTTTGCTCGCTCAAAAAGTGAGCTGGTCACCTGAGCGACCTCTCACGTACCAAAGGTCTGGGCGAGTCCACTGTTTTCCTACAACAGCCACTCACACCAGTCCAAAACAACACACTTATACATTCACAGTTAACATATCAGCACATCAACCACATGACCTCGAAATAACAGCCAAACAACATGGAAAAATGGAATATAGGAGTAAGCCATAGCTTCCCTACCTGGAAATGGGTTCGTACGAGACTTCGACACTGAACCAAAGAGCACAGCAGCTCTAGAACCAGACTCGCAAACTGGAACAGCGAACAAAAAGTTATTACAGGGCTTCCAACTGTGACCACGAAAACTATACTAGAAATGGCGGTAGGGATTAAAAGATACTTACGTGAGCAGAACTAAGGTCAAGCCAAACGTGAATATGACGAAACTTTGGAACCCTAGCAGAGGACGGCAGCAGCAGCTCTACGAGGTGTGGTTTCTGTTTTTACGAAAAGTGAGCATAGGTTAGGGTTTGGGGCAGATTAGGTATCTTTTCCCCTTTTGGGCCAACCCTAAGGTCCAATAGTTAAGGGCAACCCTAAGAAAAAAGGGCAGAATGAAAAGTGGGCCTTACAGGATCTAAATCTAAAAATTATATTCAATTTACAATTAAATTTAATAATTTATAATTGAATTTTAAAAATAATTAATTAAATTATTATTTTAACCAAAATTGGGATTCAAATGAACAAATAACGAATATAGGGACTAAGTTGAACAAAAATAATGAATATAGGGATTAAATTGAACAAAAAGTAATAACATAATCACTAGCTAACACGAGGCACTAGCATTGACAATTGGCATAATTACAACTTGACAACAATTTTTTTAAAATAATAAATTAAAAAAATTAAAAATTAAATAAAATAAAAAAATCTAGAGCTGACACGTGGCATGCAGTGTTAAAAAACGTTAAGTATTTAAACACCATTAGTTAAAGGGAACAAATTGACCAAAATTTGACGAAAATAAGGATCTAATTGAACGCAAAACGAAAATGAGGACCAAATTGAACAAACACAACGAAAATGAGAACCAAATTTATATTTAAGCCTTTAATAAATGTTTTGGCTTTTACATGAAATTTTATTTTGGTATTCTCATTTGAAATGTATACAATTATAATTTCTTTCTAACCATTTGATATTGAAGCAAAAATTCTCTTCTTAATATTGAATATTTGATAATATTATGCTTCTTTTACCAAAAGTTTTTATTATTTTTTAAAAATTAATTAATTTTATATTGAAATAGTAAGAAAAAGGATATGAGTATGGTTCTCGGCAAACTCGAAGAGGGTGTCACCAATATATGGAGCAATTTTCTCCATTTCAAATTGAGACCAAATTTAATTTTATATAAATATTATATATTTATTTCTAAAATTGACATAATTACTAAATATTTTTTATATTCAATTATAAATTATTATATTTAATTATAAATTGAATATAATTCTTAGATTCAATAATTAAATAGAATGTAAATATTTAAAATATTATTAAAATATAATTGTAAGGCCCACTTTTCTTAAGGCTGCCCCTAACTATTGGGCCTTACGGTTGGCCCAAAAGGGGAAAACAGACCTAATTTGCCCCAAACCTTAACTTGTGCTCACTTTTTGTAAAAACAGAAGCCTCACTTCCTTAGATTTGTTGTCGTCTTCCTCCGCTAGGGTTCCACAGTATACTTAGCTTCAAGTTCAGCTTGACCCCGTTTTGGCTCACGTAAGTATTCCCAACCCATACTTTTAAATCTCTGGCCCTATTTTCGTGGGCAATGTTAGAGCTCCAGTATTAAACACCCTCTGTTCTTTTTCCAGCTCTGTAATCTTCTCCTAGAGCTGTGGTGCTCCGTTGTTCGGTGTCGAGGCCTTAAAACTAGCTTATTCTAGGTAAGGGAAGCTAGAACCCTTTTTTTTGTTGGTGTGATTGCAGTTGTTTGCGTTTGTTTCGTGATTGGTTGAGTTGTATGTTGTTGTGGATGTATGAGCTAGATGGCATTTTTGTTTGGGTATGAGATATGACTGTGGCAGGGAGAAACACTGGTGAGGTTCGACACACTCGCCCAAGCGAGCCTGTCTCGCCTAGGCGAGACTTGCAGGAACAGACCAGAGCTGCACTCGAGCTCTTGCTCAAGCGGAAGCTCTTGTTTTGAGCGAGGTACTATCTCGCTCAGGCGAGAGACGCTCGCCTAAGCGAGGACGCGTGAGAGCCCTAGGCCTGTTGCTCCTGTTTTAGCCCAGGCGAGGAACCTCACCTTTAGGCGAGGGGTTGTCTCGCTCAGGCGAGGAGGGCTCGCCTAAGCGAGCCATGCGAAAGCCTCCCCATGCCCTTGTCGCGATCTCGCCTAAGCGAGGGTCCACCGCCTAAGCGAGGGTACTCCTCTTGCTTGAACGAGGACTCCTAGCTTGAGCGAGATCCGCTACGAGTTGTGTTGTTTCCTTCACTTGGCTAAATGAAATGTTTGATTTATGATGTACCCTATATAATGTATGAGACCTGGGAAATGAAATGCATGAGATAAGCTGTGGTTATAAATTGGATTGATATGATTGCATGATCTCGGCATGTGAAACAAATGAGATGGTTGGTGTTAAAGTGGCATGGTATTGGCATGAGATGAAATTCCATAACTATGGTTTGAGAGTAATGAATGGGTATGGAACCACTGGGAAAGAAATGAAATAGGTGAATTATAAAGAGCTTATATGTGATGTATATGTATATGTGTGATAAACCCTTCTTGTTTGGTCTGGTATGTTTGGTCCGTGTCAGTGCATAATTCCTTGGAAATCTCTAGGTGGGATTTCAGGGTCGTACTTTAGTGGTCGGCACGTAATTCCATGGCCCTTGTTAGTGGGTGTCCATGGTGGTGCCCCATCTATATAACTTGGTAAGGATTCGAGGTAAGGATTGCATCCTAACACTTTAAGGAGTCAATTAGTCTCACTTAGAGCGGACTGACTCTTGTGGTGAGAGTAGTAAGAGGCCTGAAACCCATTAAGGGCTAACCTTGTGTGTGAGGGAATTGATTCATTGTGACACTTGTAACACATAGCTTGGGAGTGAGCAGAGGTATCCACCACAAGTGCAAGCATCCGTTGAATCCGACCAGGTTATATGTATCTGGATGAGTCGAGTCAAGTCTTAGTGTATTGATTTGGAAGGTCATAACATGTTTGGGTGATGTATGTATATTAGACTGCGAAAATATATTTGATTGCATTGATGAAATCTTTACGGCTCTAGCTTACCCCGCTTGCTTGTTTGATTGTCTTGTGTGTTCTTCTTTTACTTTTACGATGATCATCAACTTCTTGATGTGAGCAGATGCGAGAAGCACTCGAGGTCAACCGGAAAGAGATGATTCCGCTGCATAGTCTACTTGGGTAGGACACCGTGTTTTGTTTGGGCTTTTTGTTAGGGCTATGGCCCATGTATTGCTTTACCCTTTAATACTCTATCTTCTTTTGTTAGCCTTTGGTTCTTGTATCTGATATGTTTTGGGCATCGTGGTGTTCCTCGAATTTTGTAAGGAGTAAGGTTTAAATTTCTGGACCACATTTATACTTTATTTTGCGCGACGCTTCCTTTAATTATTTTATTAATTAAATGGGACGTTACAATAATTATTAAATATTTTAAAAAATTCATTAACATTTTAAAATTGTCATTTAAATCTACAATATTTAATATTTTTATTGAGTTTTAGATATTAAAATCTAAAATGTTTTACATTTACATATTAATTTAACAAATATCAGTATACTTTTCTAAAATATTTGTAATATTTTTAAATATAAATTTTAAAAGTATTAGTATTTTAAAATATAAATATTAGAAGAAAACATTTAATAATTATATTATAATAATATTTTAAATAATTATATTCTATTTAGGAATTAAATCCAAAAATTATATTCAATTTATAATTAAAATTAATAATTTATAATTTAATTTTAAAAATAATTAATTAAATTGTCAATTTTAGAAAAAGTAATAATAATGATAATAAAGGATATTAAATCCGGTATCAATTTGAAAGGGGTAAGGTTGATTCATTTTAACCAAAATAAGGAATCAAATGAAAAAAAATAACGAACAAACATAGGGACTGAGTTGAAAAAAAAATGAATATAAGGATTATATTGAACAAAAAGAAATAACACAATCACTAGCTGACACGAGATACTAGTATTGACAAATGGCACAATTATGACTCGACACATGGACAATTTTTTTAAAATAATAAATTAAAAAAAAAATTAAATTTAAAAAAAAATTAAAAAATTTAAAAAATTTTAAAAAACATGGAGTTGACATGTGGCATGCAGTGTCAAAAAATGTTAAGTATTTAACCACTGTTAGTGAAAATGACCAAATTGATCAAAATTTGACGAAAATGAGGATCTAATTGAATGCATAACGAAAATGAGGACCAAATTGAAGAAACACACCCAAAATGAGAACCAAATGTGTATTTAAGCATTTAATAAATATTTTGGTTTTTACATGAAATTTTATTTTGGTATTCTCAATTGAAACGTATACAATTATAATCTCTTCCTATATATTTGATATTGAAGAAACAATTATCTTCTTAATATTGAATATTTGATAATATTATGCTTCTTTTACCATAATATTTTATTATTTTGTAAAAATTAATTAATTTTATATTGAAATAGTAAGAAAAAGGATATGAGTATGGTTCTCACCAAACTCGAACGGGGTGTCACCGATATATGGAGCAATTTTCTCCATTTCAAAGTGAGACCAAATTTAATTTTATATAAATATTATATATTTATTTCTAAAATTGACATTATTATTAATTACTTTTTATATGCAATTATAAATTATTATATTTAATTATAAATTGAATATAATTCTTAGATGCAATTGTTAAATAAAATATAAATATTTAAAATATTATTAAAATATAATTATTAAATATTTTAAAAAATTCATTAACATTTTAAAATTGACATTTAAATCTACAATATTTAATATTTTCATTGTGTTTTAGATATTAAAATCTAAAATGTTTTATATTTAAATATTAATTTAACAAATATCAGTATACTTTTCTAAAATATTTGTAATATTTTTAAATATCAATTTTAAAAGTATTAGTATTTTAAAATATAAACATTAAAAGAAAACATTTAATAATTATATTCTAATAATATTTTAAATAATTATATTCTATTTACGAATTAAATCTAAAAAGTATATTAAATTTATAATTAAATTTAATAAATTATAATTGAATTTTAAAAATAATTAATTAAATTGTCAATTTTAGAAAAAGTAATAGTAACGTTAATAAAGGATCTTAAATTTGATATTAATTTGAAAGGGGCAAGGTTGATTCATTTTAACCAAAATTGGGAATTAAATGAACAAAAATAACGAACGAATAATGTGTTGAACAAAAATAATGAATATAAGGATTAAATTGAACAAAAAGAAATAACACAACCACTAGTTGACACGAGGCACTAGCATTGACACATGGCACAATTATGACTTGACAAATGGACAATTTTTTTTTAAATTAAAAATTAAAAAAAAATTAAAAAATTAAATAAAATCAGAAGTTGACATGTGGCATGCAGTGTTCAAAAATGTTAAGTATTTAAACATCATTAGTGAAAATGACCGAATTGACCAGAATTTGACGAAAATGAGGATCTAATTGAACACAATCCGAAAATGATGACCAAATTGAACAAACACAACGAGAATGAGAACCAAATGTGTATTTAAGCCTTTAATAAATGTTTTGGTTTTTACATGAAATTTTATTTTGGTATTCTCATTTGAAATAAATACAATTATAATTTCTTTCTAAACATTTGATATTGAAGAAACAATTCTCTTCTTAATATTGAATATTTTATAATATTATGCATATTTTACCATAATTTTTTATTATTTTGTAAAAAGTAATTAATTTTATATTGAAATAGTAAGAAAAAGGATACGAGTATGGTTCTCACCAAACTCGAACGGGGTGTCACCGATATATTGAGCAATTTTCTCCATTTCAAATTGAGACCAAATTTATTTTTCTATAAATATTATATATTTATTTCTAAAATTCACATTATTATTAATCACTTTTTATATTCAATTATAAATTATTATATTTAATTATAAATTGAATATAATTTTTAGATTCAATTGTTAAATAGAATATAAATATTAAAAATATTATTAAAAAATAATTATTAAATATTTTAAAAAAATTTATTACCATTTTAAAATTGACATTTAAATCTACAATATTTAATATTTTATTGAGTTTTAGATATTAAAATCTAAAATGTTTTATATTTAAATGTTAATTTAACAATATTAGTATACTTTTCCAAAATATTTGTAATATTTTTAAATATCAATCTTAAAAGCATTAGTATTGTAAAATAGAAATATTAGAAGAAAATATTTAATAATTATATTCCAATAATATTTTAAATAATTTTATTCTATTTAGGAATTAAATCAAAACTTATATTCAATTTGTAATTAAATTTAACAATTTATAATTGAATTTTAAGATTAATTACTTAAATTTTCATTTTTTTTAAAAAGTAATATTAATATTAATAAAAGTTATTAAATTTGGTATCAATTTGAAAGTGACAATGTTGATTTATTTTAACCAAAATTGGGATTCAAATGAACAAAAATAACGAATATAGGGACTGAGTTGAACAAAAATAGTGAATATAAGGATTAAATTGAACAAAAAGAAATAACACAACCACTAGTTGACACGAGACACTAGCATTGACACATAGCACAGTTATGACTTGACATATTGACAATTGTTTTTAAAATAATAAATTAAAAAAATTAAAAATTAAAAAAAAATTAAAATTAAATAAAATCATAAGCTGACTGTGGCATGTAGTGTTCAAAAGTGTTAAGTGTAACATCCCTGGCTCGCCCAGACCATGTCAGGTTACTACCCCAACCCCTCACCCTTCTCCGTCCATTCATACTGGGTGGGTTGTTGCCAGTGGGAATCGAACCCCCAACCTGACCTTTAACACCTCTGGCTCACCAGCAGATGCTACCAGTTGCGCTACATTAAGCATTTAAACACCATTAGTGAAAATGACCAAATTGACCAAAATTTGACAAAAATGAGGATCTAATTGAAACAATCCGAAAATGAGGACCAAATTGAACAAACACAATGAAAATGAGAACCAAATGTGTATTTAAGCCTTTAATAAATGTTTTGGTTTTTACATGAAATTTTATTTTGGTATTCTCATTTGAAATGTATACAATGATAATTTCTTTCTAAACATTTGATATTTAAGAAACAATTCTCTTCTTAATATTGAATATTTGATAATATTATGCTTCTTTTACCATAATTTTTTATTATTTTTTAAAAAGTAATTAATTTTATATTGAAATAGTAAGAAAAAGGATATGGGTATGGTTCTCGCCAAACTCGAACGGGGTGTCACCGATATATGACTTAGAGCGGGGAATGACCGAGGCTACAAGGGTTGGTGTGCCCATACTTCTAACGAGGACAAATGTTTATATCAAAATAAGTTTCTAAAAATGGAAGAGTGATTGATGCCTCTCCTCTGTTTTTTTGATTTGCCCTTTTCTTGAAAAAGGTGCTCCCCTTTATACACATGATTTGCCCCCTCACTCTTACGATTGCGTGAATCTCGGGAATAAGTGCTTAACCAGTCCTATTGAGTCTGATCTTGCCAGAGTGGTTAGTTTGCTTACTAGTCGTTGTTTTAGGTGGGGTATAGTGTGGATAATTGTGCCTGATGTGGCATCATGGCTTCGTGGGTTTTATGCATGTCACCCCAGGCCCATGTGTCTGGTCGGACACTTAGGTCAGTGATGTCCCGAGTCTGCCAAGGGGTACAATTTTCATGAAATTTTATTTTCGTATTCTCATTTGAAATGTATACAATTATAATTTCTTTCTAAACATTTGATATCGAAGAAACAACTTTCTTCTTAATATTGAATATTTGATAATATTATGTTTCTTTTACCATAATTTTTTTATTATTTTATAAAAATCAATTAATTTTATATTGAAAATAGTAAGAAAACGGGTACGAGTATGAGTACAAGAATATATCAATTAGCCGATGGGGATGAGAATGAGACAAATTTAATACCCGTTGAGTTTGAGTATAAAATAATTTTTTTTTGAGGATAAGAATGAGATAACAATAGCGATGGCAATGAGGAGGGGCAGGGCGGGGCGGGGACGGGTTTCACCATCCCATACCCATCCCCGTAAAAAAATTCATCCCCATCCCCATCCCCAAACCCAACAGGTATCAAACTTTTTTTCCATTCCCATCTCCACCGGGTAACGGTTATAATCTCGTACCCATACCCGTACCCATTTTCTAACTACTTCAATATTAATTTTTATAAAAGAAAAAAAAATTACGGTAAAGGAAACATAATATTATCAAATATTCAGTATTAGGAGGATGATTGTTTCTTGCATATCAAATACTTTGAAATAAATTATAATTGCTTACATTTTAGATTAAAATACCAAATAAAATTTCATGAGAACCAAATCATTTATTAAATTTGCAAACTACAAACATTAATGAAACTTAGTTGATAAAATTAAAAAGTATTTAAAAAAATATATAAAAGGAAAACAAATATTCAAATTAAAATATATTTTAAATGTTTTTTTACTTCAATTTTTTAAATTCTAATGAATCTCTTTGTTATACACTAATAAAGGTTAGGTTAAATTATATATCTGGTTCACATTTTCGTAGCAAAATATCAATTTGGTCCTTTTATTTATTTTTTATCTCAATTTGGTCCCTATGTTGGGAAGTTTGATGTAATCAAGTCCTTTCCGATAGTGGTGTAATAACAGTGTTAAATGGGGTGCCATGTGTCAGTTCTTGAGTTTTTTTAAAATTGTTTTTGAATTTATTTATTTATTTTTTAATTTTTTTAAAAAAATTACAAAATTGCCACGTGTCAAGCTGACACCGTGCCACGTGTCAAGCTGACACCGTGCCACATGTCACTATTATGCCAGGTGTCATTTCATTTCTCTATTCTCAAATTGGTCTCAGTATTTTAATTTTTGTCTCAATTTAGTATCAATTTTTGTAAAAATTGTGCAATTTTGTCTTCTCTAAATTGAAACCAAATTTAATTTCTATATAAATGTACACAAATATTTCTATCAAAATTAATATTTCAAGTAAATATTTTTAACAAGATTAAGTTTATTTTAATTTATATGTTACATTAAACTTTATTTAAAATTGTTTTAATAGAAAATAATGCTAATAACAAAAAAATTCATAAATTTTATTGATATTTTATTACATCATACTTTAATATTGTTTTTTATTTGAATTTATATTTTAAATAATTGCATATTTTTAAAATGTGTAAAATTCAATATTTTCTATACAAATGTTTTAGTTGGTGTAAAAATAACAATTATATAAATTTTAAAAAAAACAACTAGTTTATGTAACAATAAAAAACAAATAAATTAAAAATTTGAAAAATATTTTAAGTAAAATTGAATGTGAAACAAATTTAAATAAACTTAGTTTTGTTGAAAATATATAATAAAAATATCAATTTGAATAAAAAAATCAAATTTAATAAAAATATTTGTATAATATTTATATAATTTTTTTTTCAATTTGGAGGGAGACGAAATTGCACAACTTTTACAAAAATTGGGACTAAATTGAGACAAAAATTAAAATACAAGGACCAAATTGAGAATGAGAAAATGACACCTGACATAATAGTGACACGTGGCATTGTCATTACCATGTGGCACGATGTCAGCTTGACACGTGACAATTTTTAATTTTTTTAAAATTTAAAACAAAATTCAAAAGAAAAAATAAATAAATAATTCAAAAACTCCAGAAATTGACACATGACACCCCATTTAATGCTGTTACAACACCACTAACGGAAAAGATTTGATTGCATCAAACTTTTCAAAATAGGAACCAAATTGAGACAAAAAAATAAAGGGACCAAATTGATATTTTGCTACAAAAATGACACAAAGAACAAATAATAAACTTTTAACTTAGATTTTGTATCTTTTGAACTCCAATATATATTGGATAGTGAAAAAAAATATTCATGGCAATTACATAAATTTTTTATATTATAGTAAATAAAATTTATTTATATAATTAATGTGAAAAAATTACAATATGATTGATAATGAGTTAGAAAATAAAAAATAATTAGATATAATATATCGAAATATTATTTTACATGATGAAAATAAACAATAAAAAAATGTTAAAAGTTTACAAATGTGTGTCTAAGAAATAATTTGAGAGACTATTGAAAGAAATCGCACAAAGAAAATCAATGGTATAATAAGATGAAAAATACCTTAGAGATCTAAGAAAACTTTTCAAATATCAACATACATACTCAATGGTTGAAAAAAAAAATTATTTTAACGAAACAAAAGTGTTTTTCAACTTAAACAAAAATCAATAATAATAATAATAAGTAAAGATTTTTTTTTATATTACATTATTTGAGAGTATTAAACATATTCTCATGTGAAAGAAAAATATATAATAAATAAAAATATTAAAAAATTATAGAAATATTTAAATGTGAGGCATAACAATTTTTAATTGACATACATCATTTTAACATAATTACATAAAGGTTATGATAAGATGAAAAATATATTGGAGATGCGAATGAATTTCATGACAAAGCAACTAATTAGAAGAAATAAAAAAAAAAAAATATATATATATATATATATATATATATATATATATATATGATTACTTAATTAATTGTGAATATTTTAATAATTTAAACCGGGACGGAAATACGACGGGGACGGGTATTATGGCGGGGATATATACATCCCCGTACCCATCCCCATACCCAATTGAAAAAGTCGGGGATTTCCCATACCCATACCCATATTCATACCCAGTCAATGCAGGAATTCTTCGTCAAAACGGAAACGGGTTCGGACAATAATCACGGGAACAAATTTATTTGCCATATATCTAGATAACGAAACTCATCCCACCCAGTTGCCATCACTACTTATACCCATACGTGAATCTCACCTTGTGCACCCATTATCCAAACTCCTTTTATGTGATAGAAAAGTTACACAACAAATTAGATTTAATTTTACATTTTTGTTATAACCCGGTAATTGTTTTAAGTCTTAAAATTAGTGATAATATAGTTTTTTTGTAATTTTCCACTTTTAGAGACTTATAAACATACTTTTTTTATATTGTTATGATTTTTTTGTTTAAAAAGTATATTCTTAACTTAATCTTTTGCGATCATTATTTTAGATTAACGAGTCTTCAGAATAATGTTTTAATAAATTAAAGGAATGAGTTTTTATAAATAAAACATAAATGATACAGGTTCCATTTATAATCAAAAATGATTTTTGACCAACATTTTTGGTGATAAAGTTACTGAACAAAATAAATTTTTATTCTTTTTATAAAAATTACGAAAATCAAATAATAAAATAATAAAATAATAAAATTTTAAGATTTCTTTTACTATTTTTCTGAAAAATCTTTGTTACAGTATCATTTCTCATTTATGATATGCTTGTACATGAATGTATAAGAACTGGTTTTAAAAGTTGAAAGGCGAAGCCGTTTTAAGAAGGAAAGGACCGTTAACAAAAAATAAATAAGGATAGAATGTCCAAAGTTAGGATTCAAAAGTGTCTGGTGGCGCTGTGTTCCCTAGGATTACGCATTCCCTTGAGGTTGAGGTTAGCGCGAAACTCTGAAGGTTCAAAAATGGGTGAAAGTGGAGGCACAGGAGGAGCATTTGTCTTGTCTGAGAGAGCAACCCATCCAAACCCCGGTGATCTGCCTCCGATTGTCCTTGTCCCCGTTCGCTGTGAAACCCCGCTCTCTGACCCACCCGCGGAATCCGTTCACCCCGGAATCCGCCATGGAAGATGTATAGCATAATATCGACGCCGGCGTCTAAGTTCCGCCAGTTCAGGCGACTCCGATCCCGACCGAAGACAACAACAGCGACAGAGGAGGAGCACGCGTTTCAAATCCTATGGCGGCACCAGATACTGGACCCCGACAGCGACATCGTGGCGTATTGGAACAAGGTGTTTCTCGTGACAAGCCTCCTCGCCCTCTTCGTCGACCCTCTCTACTTCTTCCTCCCCACAGTGGGTGGCCCCGCCTGCTTGCAGGCCGACCCCAAACTCAGCATCATCGTCACCATCATCCGCTCCTTCGCTGACCTCTTCTACGTCCTCCACATGCTCATGAAGTTCCGTACCGCCTTCGTCGCCCCCAACTCTAGAATCTTCGGCCGCGGTGACCTCGTCATGGACTCCCGCGAAATCGCCACGCGTTACCTCAGATCCGATTTTGTCATTGACCTCGCCGCCACCATCCCTCTCCCCCAGGCACGCACACAAACACGCTTCTTTCTTCTTTCTTCTTTCTACTTTCTAACCGATATGACCATTTTCCTTGCAGATTGTGATTTGGTTGGTGATTCCAGCAAGCAGAAACGCAAGAACTGATCATGCCAACAATACTCTTGCTCTTTTTGTTCTTATTCAATATGTTCCTAGGTTGTTTCTTATCTTTCATTTGAACCAGCGTATTCAGAAAACCACTGGCGTTATTGCCAAGACTCCCTGGATTGGAGCCGCATACAATCTTATTCTCTACATGCTAGCCAGCCATGTAAGTAGAGCCTACTAGCATGCACCTTAATTTTGGTGTTCCTTTAACTCAATGAAATTTTAACTATCGTGGTTTTTTTGTTGGAATAGGTTACAGGAGCGACTTGGTATCTATCGTCAATAGGGAGGCAGTTTAATTGCTGGAAAACGCAGTGCCAAATAGAGAACAAATCACATACCCTCTCTTGCTTTTCAAGTTATCTTGATTGTAATAGTTTGAACGCCCCTGATAGGCAATACTGGCTAAACATCACCCGTGTAATCACCAAATGTGACGCGAAGAGTAAAATCAACGTCAAATATAAATTTGGGATGTTCGCAGAGGCTTTCCTGAACGATGTTGTCATTTCCAGTTTTAAGGAAAGATACTTCTACTGTCTTTGGTGGGGTTTGAGAAATCTAAGGTATCTTATCTTCATTTTGTTATATATATATATATATGCTCATCTGTATTACTCCTACCTTCTTGTTCTGCAAATAACTTTTTTGTGACACTTGTTTAGTCTCATGTAAGGATCGTACATCAATAGATTTTTCTGTGCAAGTTAGTGCACAATAATCACTATCAAAAGTGCATTTTCTAATGTCATAATGAAAACACCAGCTGATGATTCTTTACACCGTCTCCCATCTCCATCACCAAAGACCCACAAAAGAAAATTATGAGGATGGTTTAGTTAGTTTTGTGACACTAACTATACAAGAAAGTTACAGAATTATTAGGACGTAATTTATCCTAGTAAAATCCCCACGCAGATTTTCCTGGCCTGTTTATTGTGTGCTTTGGAAGCTACATTTTGTATTGTTGCATTGTTACTTTTCTCTTCCAAATATAGGAAACTAGATCTTTAGTTTCAATTTTGATGGCCCTATATCAACTGCTTCTTTGAAAATTTAAGATATACGAGGGAATGAAGAGAGTGGGCAAAAGGGTTTTCCTAGCATCACACGTTAATTTCCTTTGGCAGTTCATATGGACAGAACTTGGATACCACCACATATCTTCCGGAGACATTATTTTGCATCATCTTATGCATTGCTGGACTGGTTTTCTTTTCGCTTTTGATTGGAAACATGGAGGTAAGACTAGGAGAAACCGTGTTGATTTGTAGAAGTAATACAAATACCAATTTTGGTTAACGAGCATGTTTTTTTTTTTTCCTTTGTCAAAGACGTACTTGTCATCAATGACAGTTAGACTTGAAGAATGGAGGATTCGGAAAAGAGATACCGAGGAGTGGATGAGGCATCGCCAGTTACCACCACATTTGCAGGAACGTGTCCGTCGTTTTGTTCAATATAAATGGCTTGCAACAAGAGGAGTTGATGAAGAAGCCATAATGCTTTCGTTACCTTTGGATCTTCGTCGGGAAATTCAACATCACTTGTGTCTTTCTCTTGTGCGGCGTGTATGTGTCTCTGTCCCATTCCCTGATGTGATGCTGCAAATACATAGGAATGCAATACTAAGTGAAAAACATGGTTTATTAATATTTGTACAGGTCCCATTTTTCTCCCAAATGGACGATCAACTTCTTGATGCAATTTGTGAACGTCTTTCGTCATCACTAAGCACTGAAGGCACCTACATATTCCGAGAGGGTGATCCGGTGGATGAAATGTTGTTTATCATCAGAGGGCAATTGGAGAGTTCGACGACCAACGGAGGAAGGTCTGGATTCTTCAATTGCATAAAACTCAGGCCTGGTGACTTTTGCGGAGAGGAATTGCTGACATGGGCCTTAATGCCAAACTCAACCCTCAACCTACCTTCTTCTACTCGAACTGTGAAAGCTCTTTCTGAAGTTGAAGCTTTTTCACTGCAAGCAGAGGATCTTAAATTTGTGGCAAGTCAGTTCAAGCGCCTTCACAGCAAGAAACTTCAGCATGCGTTTAGGTATTATTCCCATCAATGGAGAACATGGGGTTCTTGCTTCATACAAGCTGCTTGGAGACGATATCAGAAAAGAAAGGCAACAAGGGAGTTATCCCTGAAAGAGGGTCTCTACTACCTGTCTTTGCCTGAGACGGAAGAAAGTGAATATTTGGAGGATGATGAAACCGTGGAATCCTCAGGGAAAACGAAAAAGATTCAGAATCTTGGTGCAACTGTCTTGGCATCAAAGTTTGCTGCCAATACAAGGAAAGGGGCACATAAGCTACCAGATCCTGTGCCCCAGTTGTTCAAGCCAGACGAACCTGATTTTTCTTTAGACCATGAACTTTAGTGGTGTGAGCACAAGAACCAATCGTCAGCCTAAAAACGTATTAAGGCACTGGTTCTATAGGAAGTTTTTATGACTTGGATGTAAATGGTACCGATAGAATAGTAACGCTGATCACTTTTTTCTTAACTCTTTCTTTATTTGCATTCATTTGCACCAACTGTATCATATACGGGGCTACCCATGACATTTAGAAGCTTTCTTGATCACTTCAACTCTCTTCTCCCTTTCTTACTCTTTTCTCATGCTTTTCATAGTACTCTTTCTGGTGTGTGCTCCTTGGTTCATGATCGCATGAACTCCTCATATGTGAAGTGAATCCCACCTTGTGCACCCATGATTCAAACTCCTTCTTTGTAATGTAAACGTTACACTACAAATTAGATTTAATTCTATATTTTTTTACAACCTAAATTATTTGAAGTCTTAAAATTAGTGCTATAATCTATTTTTTGTAGTTTTACATTTTTAAAGACTTAATAAACACACCTTTCTATATTGTTATGTTCTTTTTTTCTTAAGATATTTTAAAGTTTATTTTTAACATAATCTTGTTATTTTAGATTTGAGTCTTCGCAATAATATATTTAATAAATTAAAAGAATCAGTTAGAAGAAATAAAACATATAGGTTCCATTTAACGTATGCGTATAAAGTACGAAGAAATGATAACGCGCACTTAGAAGATCTAGTTTTATAAGTTGAAGGCGCAAGCCGATCATGACAACTACTTATTTTAAGAAAGGATAATGATATTTTAACTACTAAATTTTGACAACTTTACCTTATAACATGATGTATCATTTTTTAAGTGGTTTTTGAATATTGAGAATGAGAAAAAGAAAAAAATGAAAAACTACTTAAAAGATGACACCTAAGGTTGTAAGAGAAAGTTGTCAAAATTTAGTAGTCAAAAAATTATTTTCCTTTAATGTACCACACCTAACCAATTCAACCAAATAATAATAATAAACGATCACTATATCTACACGCAAAGTAATTCAGGTAACCAGCCTAGACTGACCTAAGCCTAACCGGCCTAAACCGATAACCTAAGACGCTAAAAGGAATAACCAGCCTTAGACGACATATGGTGGCTGTACTGTATGTCCCATCGATCTATCGGCCAGAGCCAGTCCTCAGGTCCATCGGACCAGGTTGGGAAAACTCGTATATAAAACATAGCCATCGGTCAAACGGTCTGGTGAATAAATTGTATAAGACCATCGGTCAATCGGTTCTACAAACAAACCACATCGCATCGTTAAGAAACCATCGGTCGAACGGTCTAGTGAATAAATTGTATAGGACCATCGGTCAATCGGTTGTACAAACAAACCACATCGCATCGTTAAGAAACCATCGGTCGAACGGTCTGGTGAATAAATTGTATAGGACCATCGGTCTCACAATCAAATCATGTTCAGGCCCATCGGTCAATCGGTAACGCACAAACGAGTGACATTCTGATCCCCAATGGGACATCGGTCGATCGGCCCCACACGAACAACACCTTAACCTAATAAAGGACAACCAGTTGACCAACCATCGGGTCGATCGGTCGATCAATCTCTTTAGACTCGCGTAGACCATTACATGCGTCCATCGGTTGATCAGCCATACACGAATTATTCACTTGTTAAAAACAAGACATAACTAGCCCAGTCAAGCGACCATCGGTTGCACAGTCAAACCACCAGTCAATCGGATTAATTAACGATAAACGAGTCAGTAATCTTGATTAGAGGATCATTGGGCCGTGATTAAGGAACCCTAATCACAGGCCCACACCGAAAACTATAAATAGGGCCCAAAGGTAGGTTGGTGAAGATCTTTAATTCGCATTTATTACAGTCGTTAAATTAGAAATTGGACTTGATGAGTTAAGTTGACCTATATAGGCTTGGTCCCCGACTTAGATACCAAGTCATACATAATAAATCATTAAAGAAAGGTGTGCTTGGAGGAGCACCGTGTGATACAAGGAACATGGAATAAAAGATAAAAACAGCGAAGCAAAAAACCAATTCGTGCATTTTTGTTATTTTATTAACAAGGTTGAACTTATAAAGATCATACCAAAGGGTGGCATCTGTCTTTTATAATAACAGAAAATTATTCTTATCATCACATAGTCTAATTCACCCCGGTTAAATTATAATCTAAGAACTTGGGCTTCTCCCTCTTGTACTTCCAAAAATCTTCATTAATTACATTTATATCCCAAGATAGGTAAGATAATTAAAAAAAGTTAATGTTCGTTGTTTTTTAACCGAAACCTGCACCTTCAAAGTTTTCACCTTTTCAAAACACAACCTTTGCCTCTTCCTCTTTTTATCTTGCAATGGCGTTTTCTTGTGTAACGATGTACTATGACTGAGTTTTTGCTGTGGTCTCTCCTCTTTGAATCTTCCGTGGTCCCTGTATACTCCCTTTGCACTCATGTCTCTTTTCTCTTCCTTCATCTCATCCACGTATGAGTTTAGACATAGTTTATTTGGATTACAATTATCTTTTTTAATGCTCTATAATGCATATACATGTTTTTGGTTGTTTGTTGACATAAGGTGTTCATTGTTTATGCATTATTTGGCTTCATTTATATTCATGATGCATTCAAAGTGGCTGAAAAAAGAAAAATAATGTGATCAAATACCAGAAATGGACTTTTGGTTCAGAAGAAGGTGATAAAATACGTACTGATTGTCGACATCCGGTACATCCCAAAATCGAATGTCGAGATCCGATTTTCGTAACTTACAGATGTGGTCATCTACAGTATAAAACACATGCTTTAAGATTTAGTGACTACCGAATGTCGATATCCGCTATGTCTAAAATTTGAATATCGAGATACGTTTATATCACTATAGATGTAGGCATCCAGTATGCAAAGAAATCGGATGTCGATATCCAATTTGTAAAGAAAACGAATGTTAGGTGCCCAACACATCAGATGTCGAGATCTGGTGTTTGTGATTTCAATGGATGTCATTTAAAGCACCAGATGTAGACTTCTGGTTCATGTACTTATCGGTTGTCAACATCCGGTACGGGTCCATTATATATGATTTGGTTTTGGTGGTGTGATTTTTTTTTCATGTCAAATATGATTTTTTTAGTTTTATAAGTTTTCATTTATTTATTTTAATTTTTGGGTTAATTATGTTTTTCGTCCCCCAACTATTAGTGTTTTTTGGTTTTAGTCCCCCATCTAACGATTGATCCATTTCAGTCCCTGACCTTTTAAATTGCATGGAATTGGTCCCCGATTTTAAACTCCGTTAGGTTGAATTGACACCTGGCTAACGGATGGCCACGTAAGGATCCCGTTTAAGGCTTTCTCTTCAGTTACAATATTATGCACGTTTTGGTTAGACTGTAATAATGCTTTCAGCTCATGTGTTAATTAATTAAAGAAGTGTTGTTATAGTAGTAATGTTTTCAGTCACGTGTTAATTAATTAAAGAAGTATGGTTAAATTAGTAATGTTTTTAGCTAACATTTTGGGAAAGTAAGCATTACATTTGAAATTAGAAAGGGGTTTTTGCTAAAAACCCTAAACTTGAGGTGGTGAACGACAAAGTCGAAGTGGGTTGCACTCAGCGAAGGATACAGAAACTTCATTGACAGAGCGAAATCGAAGTGGTTTTCTGGTGATATTTGTACGACGAAATCAACATTGGTGAACTGAGGTAAGTTAAGTTGTATTGTTTACAAATTTTGTTTCGTTCATTGTTCGATTTACTCTGGTTTTGCTGTTATTAAAGTTCGATTGTTGTTGTTTTTGTTGGGTTTGTGCTTTATTTGAAATGTAGGGTTGCAAATGGGGTTTGCGGTGGCATTTCATCATATGGGTAGGTTTGAAAGGAATAGGGGATTGAAATATGTTGGCGGTGAAATCCACGTTGTCAAAGGGATCGATCCAGATTTTTGGTCTTTCTTTG
>Ga0214542_1005850_pt1 | contig 23025 bp, 8 predicted proteins | sample CNSS1metaG_FD_160096 | JGI IMG/M metagenome (GOLD analysis project Ga0214542, IMG submission 160096) | Root nodule microbial communities from cowpea collected in UCLA plant growth center, Los Angeles, California, USA - CNSS1 | ecosystem: Host-associated > Plants > Roots > Nodule | place: USA...
TTTTTTATAAATATACTTTTATTTTATTTATTAACTTAATAACATTACAACATCATCAATTATTAATATAATTCAAAAAAATGTGTACACACAGGCGCGATAGCGCCTGTGTTTACACTAGTATATAATAATGAATATTAATAAGAGATCAACAATTATAATAACAATAATAAATAAAAATAAATAAGGAAAGGAGTAGAAATACCCTGGGTTGAGGCACGCATAGCGCTATCCTTAGAGAGAAAACGTCCCTACTGCACAGGGCTAAACAAATATATCAATATACAATCATATGTGTTTCTTATCATATGTGTTTCTCTCCCAAGATACAACAACCCCGATCGATCGAGTGCAGCGAAGGATCTCCGAACCTTATCAACACCACTATCTTAAAGATAATATAGAGAAGAAAAGAAAAACACTTTTAAGAAAGACTCTAGTGTTTGTTGTCTTTGTTGTTGTTGTATTGTATTCTTCCCCCATGCACCGAGGTGGTATTTATAGGTAGCAAAAGGGGAGACAAAGGAGTAAATAGTAATAAGAATATAGCCGTTAGCCATAAAAAACATTAACCCATAAATTAAAGGTCTATAAAAACATGAGTAACAGTAAGTTTTTTTATTTTAATTAATTATTTTAAAATTATAATAAAATATTTCCAACAAGAGATACTTGTTTCTACATGTTTTTTCCTTCCCTTATTATTCATTTCTTATTTAATCATTTTCCTTTGTTTGTATTGTTCATACTTCAAGACATGATTCATATATATTTAATCATTTTCCCTTCTTGTATCGTTCATTTTTTAGTATATTTATCCTGTTGAGATTGAGATAGAATATATTACTTGATGTGTGTATTGAATATATTGCTTGATGTGTGTTAAGGGTTAAGTCATGAATATTTAAACAGACAAATTTTTGTGTTGATTTTAGTTTATATGTTGAATTCACATGATAATCCTTTAAAAGGTATTCACTAAGTTAGGGATCCAAACCTTGAAGAAAGTTATCCAATTGAATCAGTTTTGAAGGTTAAAGCATTGTTTTTCTTTCAATAATAATTTAATACAATACATTCAATTTGATTTTCAAGATGTATTTATTCTTAATTATGTTTTTTTTATAGACATTGAATGAATTTGAGAGCAAAGACACCACAAAAAGGAAATTTTAGTGGTGCTAAGCTCAAGAAAAGTGGGAAAAAATAAGGACTTTATCATGGTTGAATACATTGCTTGTATTTGCAATTGGTTAAGAGCATACTTTCTTATTGTTACGTACTTTTTTTTAATTGTCGCAGACTTTATTGTTGATGTCTAGCAAGTCATGATACTAGTGCAATTAGGTACATGTTTGTAGCATTTTATAGAGCATTTTATGGGACAATAAAATTGTATGGAGCATTTTATGGTACACTAAAATTGAATTTACCTAAATATTGTCGTTTGGTGGTGGTGGGTTCAACAGCAGCATAATGACCAAGTTTATGTTGTGTTAAAAATACATATGCTGTGGGCATATAACCATTGGAAGGTTCCATGTTGCAGTAGCAGCGAGCGTATTATATGGCAGTGGATGGGTTTTTCTCGAATGCGGCTTTTGAGTCCTATTTTTTATTGAGTCGTGTAGTTGTATTAGAAATTTATTTATACAGAGTCAATATTTGATTTGAGTGGATACAATATTCAGAAACTGTGGTTGTATTCAAATGAAAGAATTAGAATATTTTTGTGCTTGTATTTTCTCCTTTGGGTTAAATTTTAATAATAATTATATTAGTTTTTAATTAGATGAAATATGGTGACAACACATAACAAGTTAAGGAATACTCTCGTTAAGCAAGAGTAAGAATTGTCAATATTTGATTTGAGTGGATACAATATTCAGAAACTGTGGTTGTATTCAAATGAAAGAATTAAAATATTTTTGTGCTTGTATTTTCTCCTTTGGGTTAAATTTTAATAATAATTATATTAGTTTTTAATTAGATGAAATATGGTGACAACACATAACAAGTTAAGGAATACTCTCGTTGAGCAAGAGTAAGAATTGGGAATGGGTCTTATATACTCAGGTCTTCAAACCCTTTAAGTCTGACATACAATAACATGTGATCTAAGCTTGTGTCACAATTCAATTTAATTTACAAAAAATATCTTAAATTTTGTTGTAATTAATATCTCAAATTTTTAAGAGAAACATTTACAAAAAAAAAATATCATTTCATTTCAATATATTTTTTATTAACATTTCAATTCATTACTAATAATTAACATTCTAAAACATCCAATATAAATATCTTCTATGAAATTTAATTCATGCATATTTATTCGTATATTTTGTCTTAAAATAACTACAATTTAATTTTCTTTCTCATATAAATTAAGAATAAACATAAATATATTATTTATTAGAACGAGTTCTTAAAATATTTTCATTTTTTCAAAAAATACATTAGTTTTATTTGTAACAAAATAATATTAATATAATTTATTTAGGAGCAAATTAAGAAAATATCTTGATTCATAAAAATTGAGTCATGTTATACATTTTTAAGGGAATTTATTCTTATAGACCATATTTTCTTATTGCACTTATACCCGTATTATAATTATAGTTTCAGAGCAATACGCAGATATTTTGGATTATATAATTTGTAATAAAAGGATTACATTTTGACTTTTAAAATTCGTAAGCTAATTTACATTTTGGATTTTAATGACTCTTTAAATTATACATTTCGTAATATAATTTTGTATTATGAATTATACATTTTAAAATCGCATACCTAATCGAATTTGAAATTCACATTTCATGTTTTTATCACTAATTTTTATTTTTTTTTCCATTTCATATTATTGTAATATTTTAATTTGTTTTAACGAATACGTGTAAATGTTATTGATTATTGATGGTGAAGGTGACAGAAGAAGATGGAGTCGGGAGATGGAGTTGGAGGTGGAAAGAAAAGATAGGGTGGAGGTGGAAGAAGAGGATGGGTGAAGGTGTAGGAAAGTATGGTGGTGTTGTGGGAGGAGAGAAAGAAAGAGGACAAATTTGAGGAACAATAAGAAAATATGGGGTGACGTTGCAATTTATGATTGTGAGTCCTCTTCTTTCTACAATATCACATAGATCCAGAAGTATAGATACAACTTACGGAAATATCATGTGCTTAAGTTAGATTGTAAAGTAGAAGGAAAAGTGTCTTTGCTGACTCTAGTGTCTACTAATAGTTTACACTTACCTGCTTTAGATGAGCTTTTCGCATATAATGGTCCTTTTGGTGAGGAAGCTGCGTCACTTTACCTGTGGTCGCCTACTGCACAAGTACATTTTCTTTTGATATTGATTTTTTATGCGTTCTTCAATCGTATATGCATAATAAGATTTTACACGATTGTATATATATAGTAAGATTTTACACGATCGTATACCCATCAGGAAATGATCCCATAGAAATTGTTTGGCTTGAGAAGGAAAATGGTGTTTTGATGGTAGTCAAAATCGCGTTTCAACTAGTAAGAACGTACGAGACTAAGATCTTATTCTCCATCTTTGATCTCGCGTCATTTGAAAGTTATGATTTTCATGAATCGTAACGAAATGTCGTTGAAAATCGTAATTTGTGTGAAAACGATGAGTCTTGCTATATAGACATCGTGACGGGGCTCATCACAAAGATGTCTCTCGCAGCATGCTGGAACAACTGTCGTGACTGCGCCTCCCTCCTAGCAGCATGCTATATAATATTATTTTTAAATAATTATTATTTTGGTGCAGATTTATAAATTGGAAGGAGTTACTCTATGTTAAGAGGTTGTGTTTGGATCTACTGGATATAGTTTTTATCTCATATATTATGAACTTTAGGTATGAATTTTGATTGATAATAAAATTTGTAAGATTTTACGATCCATATTAGGATATTTCAATTTACGATCTATGTTTTTCTTTTCCATTTTTTTAAATAAGATTTCGATTTTGACTACCATAGTTTGGAGAACTAAAGGACAAAAAAGTTGGGAGCATGGTTATTATGTTTATGAAGTATGTGTTTACCATCATAGTACTTTGCGGGTTGAAAAATACTATACAAATGATCCGTATGCTGGAGGGTATGCTCTCTTCATACAGTTTGCCATCATTTATCTCTTGCAAATGGTTTCTATACTAATTCTAATATCCATGAATAACAGTTAGTAATATCCACATTAAATATAAATTTAATTATCTAAATGATTTTTACATTTAAACAGAGTTTCATCGGATGGGTGGAGGACTTTTCTAATTAATCTTGAATCTGAAGAGTTGAAACCCGATGGATGGGATGATAAGGGAAACGAAAAACCTCTCATACATTGTTTCACTGATATAATTATCTATCGGTTCATTTTATATTTTCAAATAATTTTAAGCCTGACACATATTAATGTGGGTTTAACCTTAGGTCACAAAATTATAATTTTGTACGTAAAATTATAATTTAATTATAATGTTGTATGTAAAATTATAACTTAAAATTATAATTTTGTATTTGGAACGATGATCTAACCTTATCAAAAAATTATAATTTTGTACACAAAATTATAATTTAAATAATATTATTTACGCATCATCCTTAGTTTGGTGGTGAGGTAGTATTACACCTTTGCTTTAATTTTTATTTGAGAATTAAATTTTAATAATAATTATATTAATTTTTAATTAGATGAAATATGGTGATAACTCAGAACAAATCGAGGAATGCTCTCATTAAGCAAAAGTAAGAATTGGAGGTGAATGTAGTGGGTTTAATAATGGTAAGCAGCTTAGTCGAGCGGGTGAGTTGCTCACCCATGTCTGGCTTTTAATGACACGTTTTGGTATCACTAAACAATTTCATATTTCACAGTGTCGTCACCAAAGGTCAAGGCTTATATTAATATTCTATTTTTTTATTTTCTTAAAGAATATTTTAAAGATATTTCTCCATTTTTTAAAATTTTTTAAGGTATTTTGTTAAAAATTAACATTTTTTTAATTTAATTTATTTATTAAATATTTTAAATATATATATATATATATATATTTAAAAAATAAAATTATACATACATATATATATATATATATATATATTTATATAATGTATTAAAAATTTAAACTAAAAAATAAAATTTAAAAACAAAACTTTAAATTAAAAAAATATAAACGAAAAAAGAAACATAAATTTTGACTTCCGATAGTCGAATTTATTTTGACTTCCGGAAGTCGACTTCCGGTAATATATTTTAACTTCCGGAAGTCGACTTCCGGTTATATATTTTGACTTTCGGAAATCAACTTCCGGTGATATATTTTGACTTCCCAAAATCGACTTCTGGTGATATATTTTGATTTTTGAAAGTCAACTTCCAGTAATATATTTTGACTTCTGGTGATATTTTTTGACTTCCGAAAGTCGACATCCGGAAGTAATTTTGGGGATGTGATATACGTGGCTTTAATTAAGCTTTTTGGGGGTGTAAAAGAAATTTTGGAAGTGCAGGAAGAAAGAGCCTAAGTTTAGAGGATAAAAATATGTATATGTGCGTCTGGGCTGGGCTTACATATTTGTTGTGTGTCTCTGAAGAAGGGTCTTTCTTCCTGCACCTCCAAAATTTCTTCTACACCTCCAAAGTTTCTTTAAATTCCCAAAAAATACTTTGACCATTTAAGGAAACCCCCGAACACCACATCCCCAAAATTATGTCGACTTTCGAAAGTCAAAATATATAACTTCCAGAAGTTAAAATATATCACCGGAAGTTGACTTTCGGAAGTCAAAATATATCACCGGAAGTCAACTTCCGGAAGTCAAAATATATCACCGGAAGTCGACTTCTGGAAGTCAAAATATAACACTCGAAGTCGACTTCCGAAAGTCAAAATTATCACCGGAAGTCGACTTCCGATAGTCAAAATGTATCACTGGAAGTCGAATACCGGAAGTCAAAAATTATCACCGGAAGTCGACTTCCGAAAGTCAATTTTATTTTTTAATTTTTTATTTAACATTTTTTTACTTATTTTGTATTTTCTAAAGTAATTTTTCTTTTAAATTTATATATTTTATAATTTTTAATATTTTTATTATCTGTTTTAAAAGATAAAATAAAATAAAAGTTAGAAAACATAAACTTTAAAAAGAATTAAAAATATTAAAAATAGAATTAATTTTTTGACTTCCGGAAGTCTACTTCCATTAATGTTTTTTTGACTTCCGGAAGTCAACTTCCAGTGATATATTTTGACTTCTAAAAATTGACTTCCGGTAATAATTTTTTACTTCTAGTGATACATTTTGACTTCCGGTAATAATTTTTGACTTCCGGTGATACATTTTAACTTCCGAAAGTCGACTTCCGGTGATATATTTTGACTTTCGAAAGTCAACTTCTGGTGATATATTTTGACTTCCAGAAATCATATATTTTGACTTCCGGAAGTCGACATCCGGAAGTAATTTTGGAGGTCTGATGTTCGTGGGTTTCCTTAAATGGTCAAAGAGTTTTTTGGGAATTTAAAAAATTTTGGAAGTGCAGAAGAAATGCTTGAAGATGTAAGAAGAAAGACCCCTGAACAATCCTACACATTTGACATTTGCCAGGATTCACAATATAACTTCTACATTCTTTATATTAATGAGAGTGAATATTGTATAAAAATTATATTAATATTGATGGAATTAGTTTAGAATAGTATAAATAGAACTTCTACGTTCTTTATAGTTTAGAGTGTTGATATAAATGTTATGGAAATAAAAAGTTAAGTCCTAATTGATGTAGAAAGTGGGTTATATAACAGTGATTGGTATTACAGTGATGTTATATGTTTTCTAAAATTACATAAAAAATTCAACATCAAACCAAAATACCTTTCCTACGTTAGTTAAATTTTGAATCGATATAGAAAGATATATAACGCTGGTTATGTGGAGGAGGAACTAATTATATGTATATTTCTATATCAGTTCAAGTTTTAACCAAACTAGTATATAGTTTTTTAAAACAAAAAGTTATTTCCAATATATGTTTCTCAACTTGTAATTTGATGATAAGCTATATCAAATGTATTTTGTTGCTGAAATAAACTTTTTAATATTCAATAAAAAAAGTAAATACCAAAATTTTTACTAATTCATAAGACAACTAAATAATAGTTATAATTGAAATAATATTTAATACTTATCTTATTTATAGAAACATAAAATAAATAAATAAATATAGAAACATAATCATTTGGAAGTTATGGGAGAATGGTGGTCACAGTTGTTGGAAGTGATATCAATTGATGTGATGGAGGTCAAGTGGATACGTCACAATCTAATCATAACACTTAGACAATTATGTTCTTAAGTAAAAAAGAGTTACACCCTAATTAATAGTTATAGTTTTTTACCTACCTAGTGGTAAGCGTTCAATCTAATAATTGGTATTAAAGTCAACGAGTTTCCTAGTGAGACAATTGTTGAGGGAGAGATTGTTGCAAGTGACATCAGTTGTCCAGTGACGGAGACTAATGTTGTGTTTGGATTGGGTTGTGGATTTGTGGGAGTGGATTTGCGTTGATTTGCAGGTAAAGATAAGGTTGTTTGGATTAAACGAAAGATGGTATGATTTGAGTGGATATGAGTAAAAAGTTTATGAAAGTTTGTGTATGACAGTGATTAATAAAATTTAATAAATTATAATTTTTAATAGAATAAATTGTATGATTACCATTTTACCCTTCAATGTAAATAGAAGAAATGATATTCAAATAAAATTAAAAATGTTATTTAAAATTACAAAAATATGTTTTATTCATATTATAATTAATAACTTAAAATAATTCATATTATTCTCAATTATAACTTGAAATAATTTATAATATAGACTGTTTAATTTTAACTACACATTTATTTAAATATATTTTATTTTATAGAATTAATTTATTTACAAAATATATTTATTTGAATAATAATAATAATATTATTATTATTATTACTATTATTATATAATACTTATTATTATAATAATTAAAAATTAAAATTATATATATATATATAATAATAATATACAATGTTATCAATATCCATATAATAAATATATAATTATTATATATTATTATATAATACTAATTATTATAATAATAATTATAATTATAGTTATTATTAGTATATATATATATATATATCATAAATTAAATTATTAAAAGAGATGGACAATAAAGTAATTTTAATATGATGATCTCGCTTTCCCTGCACATCTCTTCATTTTAGAGAGTGTCAAATTTTGCAACTCACCTGCAAATCCACACTCGCAAATCAACGCAAACAAGCTTATCCAAACACGTTTTCAAGTTATTTTCCATCCGCATGAACAGTACTCATGCAGATCCAAACAGAGCATAAGTGAGTCAAGTCACAATCGAATCATGACGCTTAAACTATTACACTCTTAAGTGAAAAGAGTTGCATCCTAATTAATAACTATAACTTCTGGTCTAGTTATCAATTTTAATGCAATTCCTGATAAAGATATCAATTATCTTCTAGTTTTAATTATATTGATAAGATATTGTATATTTTATTCTTTTTTATTATTATTATCAGATATTTTGCTTTATGATGATACATATTAGGTTTTATTATTTCCTTTATATCATGGGATATTGTACTCTATACATTGGACAATTTTTTAATCAATTGAATGCAAACTCTGTATATCATACATTCAATAAAATATTTCTCTTCTAAATTTCTCTTATTACTTGTGTTTTATCAAAAACTAACATAGTATCATATGAAAAATACCTTTCGTCATTACTTTTTCTTCATCGTTTCACTCATGGCGAGTTTTTCTTCTCCTCACCCTTTATTTCTTCATCTTGGAGAAAATGAACTTATTCTTGTATATATCTTTCTTGTTATAACAATTATCAGCAATGGAAAAACAAATCTCAAAGTTCTCGACTCTCTCAAACTTCTCAAGATATTAAGATTCTCTTCATCCTACTACTTTTAAAAACTGCTACTTCCCATAAAGAATCATATACCTTGTGGTTTTAATTTTATTGACAGAGATATAATTTATTTTATTATTTTTTATTATTATGTGATATTATGTTTTATGATGATACATGTTAAGTTTTATTTTTTCCCTTATATCATGGGATATTGTACTCTATATATTGGACAAGTTTTTAATTAATCAAAATGCAAACTCTCATTCTCATACTTTCAATAAAGTATTTCTCTTATAACTTTTGACTAGATATTAATGGTTGTTTGTGTTTGACAAAACACATGTGAGAAAGTTAGAAGAGAAAAATACTTTATTGAAAGTATGAGAATTAGAGTTTGCATTCCAATTGATTAGAAACTTGTCCAATATATGGAGTATAATATCTCATGATATAAAAGAAAAAATAAAACCTAATATGCATCATCATAAAACAGAATATTTGATAATAATATAAGAGAATAAAGTATATGATATCTCTATCAATATAATTAAAACCAAAATATATATGATATCTTGTATCATCCCTCTCAAGGTGAGCATGAAGATTATGAAGGTCCAACTTGGAAGTAGCACTTTTGGAAAACACTGGGATGAAGAGAATCTTGAGAAACTTGAGGACCTTGAGACGTTTGAGAAGCTTGAGAAAGTTGAGAACATTGAGATTTTTTTTTCATTGCTAATAATTGTTATCAACAAGAAAGAGATATACAAGAACAAGTATATCGTTTTTTCCAAGATGAAGAAATAAAGGATGAGGAGAAACAAAATTCACCATGAGTGAAACGTCGAAGAGAAGGTAATGGTGGGAGGTGTTTTTCATCTAATACTATGTTAGTGTTTAATAAAACATAAGTGAGAAAAAAATTAGAAGATAAATATTATATTGAAAGTGAGAAAAAAATTAGAAGATAAATATTATATTGAAAGTATAAGAATGAGAGCTTGCATAACAATTTATTAAAAAATTGTCTAATATATAAAATATAATATCTCATTATATAAGAAAAAAAACCTAATATACATACTCATAAAACATAATATATGATAAAAATAAAATAAAAGATATATCTAAAATAGAATTAAAACCACAAAAATATATACGATATATTTATCAATTCTTTACGTTTATATGAAACAACGACACCTTCAAGTGGTGCATGACCAAAATAAATTTTTAAATATAGCAGTGACACAAATTTATAAGTAATGGTTGCAATGATAGAATATAGAAAAAGAGATGAAATAGAGAAAAAGAAAAAGTGAAGAAAGAAAGACAAAGAAAACAATACAATCACAAAAGGAAGAAAAAACTAAAACGATAAAAATGATGATAGATCAACAAAAATAAACAAATGAAAGATAATAATGAGACATTTTACATTAAACACTTTAAAACCAATTTATATTTTATATATATAAGATGTGACCTATTACATTAATTATTAAATAAATAGGAACCTAACAAATTAATCTTAAAACAATTATGTAACTTTAACATACATATTAAATCAATTACTTCAAAATTAATATAATATATCTCTATTTTATGGGATCATTTAATAAGTACTTTATAATATGAACAATTGATCTAATTTGAGTTGTAAAATTGACCCCACACTTATTTTTGCAGAAGTTTATATGCAAATTGAATCTGCAATGAAATATGGTAGATAATTGAAATGCCGGGAACATTCTGGTTCATATCATATGCATGTATCGCTTTCAGACCTAATAAAGTTTGTTTCTTTGTGTTCTGGATTCTCTGTACCCAATGATATCACTATCGCATAATGGATATGCAGAAGGTAGAGTTTGTCTGGCAAGTGGGCACTGTTAAGAAGATAAGGTGCTCCCATTAGTTACACGTCTGCATGGCTTGGTCATGTCATGACTTGATTCAACATAGCATCAAGATGCGCGCGGCGATCGACGCTGTTTCTTAGTGAAATGATGACGTGTACCCATTCTCCATACTCATCTTTTCTGGTCACTGCTGCAGTCACGTGCCATCTGATATCTGATGTAAAATGGAGGAAAAGAATTAGGAAGAGTCACGATGATTAGTGAAAGAAGGTCAAGATGAAATTGTTTAAACGGTAGTCAAAACGCTCTGAGTTAACTCGTCTGTTATCGAGGATATGGAAGCAGCTAGAGAGATATTTGAGGATTGTGTGTGTTTGCATGAGCTCGTATATACAGATCTCAGAAAATTCGATGAAATGTTTAGTCAAAGGTATAAAGTTGATTTAGTGATAAAAAATTAGTACAATGATAATACATTGATAATTAAATTTTGACAATAAGTAATTTTAGAATATAAAAAATAAAGATTAATAAATTTGAAAATTATTTAAAAAATATCACATAAACTCATAAGACAAAATTGTCAAATAACAATAACAATTTAATAATTATATTTTATTTAACAATTAAATCTAAAAATTATATTTAATCTATAATTAATTCTAATAATTTATAATTAAATTTAAAAAATAATTAATAAAAATATCAATTTTAATAAAAATATTAATATAACATTTTTAAAAATTTAAATTTTGTCTCAATTTATAAAAAACAACATTGTTTCAATTTAATCAAAATTATGACTAAAAAATAACGAATATAAAAATTAAATTAAAAAAAATAATATAATCATGAACCGTAACATATGATATTGATATGTAACACAATGTTGATATGACATATCGATATTTTTAAAAAAATTTAATATATATATATATATATATATATATATATATATATATATATATATATAACTAATATATGATAATATATTAACATGATTCACACATATGTTAATTACTAAAAAAATAAATTATCAAAATGACGAAAATTAAAAACTATTTAAATATAAAACAGAAGTAATAAACAAATTAAAAAAAACGAAAATAGAAAAGAAAAATATTAAAACCTATTGTATAAATGCAAAAGTGTAATGTACAAATAATTATATGTTATTCTTCTGGAAAAGATATATATATCACAAAAATTATCAATTTAGATATGCTGTATAGGATTATAGAACAAACATTTGACAGGAAAATACAACGATTCTTGATAAATCTGTTAGAGAGTATATATTTAAAGAAAATTGGACAATCGTAAATTAAAATATGCAATAGTTTGTCAAATCTATTCGTATTCGTATATGTTTCGTGTGTTGCCTTACACAATTTTCAAATCAAATTATATTTGGAATGAGCCAACTCTAAACTAAAGTTATTTTTTATATTTTTTAATCTAAATTTAATTAAAATTAGTAATTATGGAGTAAATATTTTGAAACAAAAGTAAGTGGTAATGAAAATAAAAGTAATTAATATAATGATAATTAGAATTATAAAAAGTAATAATAAAATATTTTAGGGTTAAATATGTTTTTATCCTTGTGAAAATTGAAATCATTTCCTCTCTTCTTAAAAATTTTGAATTAATTTAGTTCCTTATCTTAAAAAATGTGTGCATTTAGTTCTTTAAACAAAATTTTGTTAAACTTACTTGACATTTCAAACACGTTTTTTAACTAACATTGAAATACATATGTGTCAAACGGTGTAAATAAACTAAAATAATATAATAAAATATATTTTAAATATCAAATAAACTTAATAAAATTTGGTTAAAAGAATTAAATTCATACATTTACAGGATTTAAGAACTAAATTGGTTCAAAAATCCAACGGTTATATGAAACTTAGATTCTATTGATGTAAAAAAAATTGTATACACAGGTACGGAACTTTTAGAAACAGGAAGACAGTATTGCAAAACTTCTATTTAATTTTTTATGTTTCCACACAAAGAAAACTTCAAAAAAACAAAATAATTTGTAATGCTATATATATATATATATATATATATATATATATATATATATATATATATATATATATATATATATATATATATATATATATATAAAAGTTAGATTCTAACGATGAAAAAAATTTGTATATAGGTACAGAACTTTTTAGAAACACAAAATCATTAAAACATTGCATATAATACGTTTTTTTTTATGAAAGACAGTATTACAAAACTTGGATTTTATCTATGAAAATGTTTTATTTAAGTTTTTTATGTGTAGTATTTTAAATAAATTAGAATAATTAAAATAACTATTTTTTTATTCTAGGAAAACTAGCATTGAAACTCTCAGTTTGTTTGAGTAAATCTGTTTCAGATAAGCATGAAAGAGGGTTTTCCAACAACAAAATTAAAAAAATGAAACGAGGTTATATTACCATGTATGAGTTAAGTTATTGACACAATATATTTATAGCATTTTTTTCAAATGTCTATTGTATTTTCTTTAATTAACATTTGTTTTTTTATATGTAACCAAATAAATAGCTGCATTTTTTTTCATACAAAATTATTTTAAATACTGATTAAATATTTTTCAATATTTGATATGATTACGCAGAATTAGTGTATCTGATTTGTTCTCAAATTACTACACAACATAACGAAAAAGGACAATAAAATTCGGCACAATTTTCAGTAAATGGCTTGGTATGTAATTTCGTAAGGCTGCTCTTGGTATATAAAACCACCCGCTTCAACCCCTCACTCTCGGTTCGTTAAAACCACCACAGAGACGCGAAAAGGAGAAAGAAAGTTAAACAGCGAGAGAGAAAGAGAGAGAATGGCACCTTCTTTCTGCGTTAATGAGAGAAAGGTATGTGTGAGATGGGTGGAGAAATATTTCAAAGATTGCCTCTGCAATATGAAGGATGAAATCTCGTTCGGTTTGGGTCTCACAAGTCTACTATTCTGGGGAGTAGCTGAAATTCCTCAAATAATAACCGTTTTTCGTACTAAGAAAAGCCATGGAGTATCCCTCATCTTTCTCCTCACTTGGGTCGCTGGGTTAGCCAACATTTTTCATTTTTTTTTTTTATTTTCTTTTCTTTTCTGTAACTAACTTTTCCACTCTCTATTTTCTAACCAAATCAATCTTTCGGATACGACCACTATTAGCTTCATTAATTTACTAATTATATGTGATTCAGGGATATATGCAATTTGACTGGTTGCCTTCTCGAACCAGCTACTGTGAGTGATTCTGAACCATTTACATGCACTCTTAAAATTTGTTTGAGCATGATGGTGGTCCTACAAAAGAGAGACACAAAACCCTGAAATACAACTGGCTGCCATTACTCTCTCTTTAATAATCATATTTTTCGTGTTTTCTTTCTTTAAATTTCATATTATTGTTGACTAACTTTCAGCTTCTTTTTCTGTTTCTCTTTTTCTTTTTTGAACGATTGATGGCGGCAGTTGCCAACACAGTATTACACAGCTCTGGTAAATTAATTAGCGTCAATTTTTTGTTGCATCTTCTTTAGTTTGTTGTTCGTATTGAATTAATCGTTTTCTGTCGTTAGTTGATCTTAGAATCCTTTCGTTAAAATTGCATGATGATGAATATATCTCCTGGTTATGCAATCCTCTTTAGTATCTATTTTTTAAAACCATAATAATTTAGGGAGAATGTGTGAAAGGATTTGAACGTCTGCTTAGTGCTGGACACGTGTCAGCTGTTTGGCCCCAAACCAGTATGGCTGGCTTCACGTGATTGGTGCTGTGGTCTGGCGCAGCCTAGTAATACTGCCAAATCACCCTTCAATGACTTAATTTTATTTTGAAAGAAAAGTCTCATTTATTTCTTTCTTTTTCTTATGACATGATTTCACATTTTACAACGTATTTGCAAAATCAGTTTTTTTCATTTGAAAACAAATATAAACTGAAAGTTTAAGTAAAGTAGAAGTTCCTCTTTTAAATAAGAAAAGTGATTTTTTGATATTTAAAAATGTTTTTACAGTAATTTGATATTATTTTTTATTTTTTTTACAATACAAAAACTTCTTTTTCTTATGAGCATTTTAGCTCTATATCAAATGTTATTTTCGGGATTAAAGTAGTTTTTCACATTCCTAGAAGAATTTAGTAAGTATTATTTTTTTGTAAAGTTGCTTTTTCATTATAGAAATTTTTATACTAATTATTTTTTTACTATAACAAAAATAATTTTGGTTTAACTTCTTCGAATATGCTATGACAGAAATTCAAAAGAGATAACTTAAGTACTAGTAGAAATTCAAATCATGAGTGTTCTCCTTTTGAGAGTAATAGATTATACATTAGCATAAGCGTTTATTTATATTCTGTTGTAGAGAGTGAAAAAACTTCAAATTTCATGGAACTACTCAAAACTCTCATTTTAGGTTAAGTTTTTAAATTTCATTAAGAAAAAGGAAAGTAGGATTTACTTTTTTAAGGAAACTAAAATACACGTAATTCTTGGAGTAAAAAAATCATTTACAAGTGACTGAAGTGAAGTGGGCACTAGGATTAGATTTCCCCCAGACTCTGTTGTAGCTAGGTAGCTTGGCCGTAGTTAAATCTCATTATGATAATTCTTGATTTTAACCAACGAAAACTGCAAGGTTGATCTTATTAATGAGCAATGAAAGTTGTGTTTCACAGCTTTACACAATCACTACGATCGTATTACTTCTTCAAATCATATATTACGACTACATAAGCAATTGGTACAAACATCCTCAGAAGGTCAACCACAAAAGGGTACAATTACAATTTCTCAGATTCCTTCTCCTCGATTAATCAAATAAGCAATTCACAAAACTTTGTTCTGTGGCGCGTTAAATATCAATCGAAGGATAATTAAGATAATACCTTGTTATTTTATAGGAAGAAGAAGATGAGAGAAAGCCATTGAAGCCACCGAAACCAGCCCACGAGTCTGGAATTCCAATACCAAATGGCACACGCCAAGCAGTACCTAGACAGGAGCACTATTATATGTACGCATTTAGTTTCTTCCCAGTATTATTCTTTAATCTGGGTTACAAAAATCTTAATGGGGACGTAATGAACTGAAGTTTAATTTTTTGAATTGAATTGGATTAAATTAATTGTGCAGGTCAGCAAGATCATTGGCTGGAAGTGGCACTCCACCCTGGGGAACTTACATGAGAGCTGCTAAAAGTGGTCCTTCAGCCATGGAATCCATAGATGCCTCTTCTTCCGAGGATGATGAAGCTTATCCACCTTCCTCAAAAAATCCTCCGATCAAGCCTAGGCCAATCCCACGTCCTGCACCTGTGAGTTCTTCAACTTTTTAACATGAAGCCAGCTTTATTATGTTGGCATAATCAGATCATCTTTTACAGAAAAAAAGAGATTTTTCAATCAAGGAAATAACGTCACACAAATACCAAAGCACTTTTGCTCCGGAAGTTACCTCTTTATATTCCTTAAATTTGTCTTTCACGGTTATTGTGGTCGAAATGGCACACTGAATGTTACTAATAATACCCTTGACATTTCAACTTTACCCTTAACTCATTATTCCTGTACAGTTAGTCTTCCACATTTGTGTTGTCATCGTATACTAATACACATATATACTATAGTATTTCTTAATTAAACCATGTACGTTTCAGGGAAGTTATGGTACATTTCTAGCAGCTGCTGTTAGTTTGCCTCTCAAGGCTAATGGTTTGAGGGAAAGGTACATGAGGTTTGCTGGAAGAAAACTTTTGCAGGTGCGACTTGCGAGTGGTTGTGCCTAAATAATTCAGTCACCATAGTGTTATTTCTGCTTTACATAACCATTAGTCGCTAGTTTCTATAATAACTAATGCTCATCGTAGGAATACGAGACACATAGTACACTTGGTCAATGGTTGGGATGGCTCATGGCAGCTATCTATATAAGTGGTCGGCTTCCTCAAATATGGCTGAACGTAAGTGTCAAAATAAACCATTCATTTTTTCTTTCTTGGGTTTCATCTATATATATTCATTATTACACTTTCTATATACGCTTTGTTGTTTGTTACTAATAATAAGTTGTTGTCTTGAATTGATTATTGATCAGATTAAAAGAGGGAGTGTGGAGGTAATAATACTCAGAATCTTCATCTCTTGCCATAATATTAAAATTAAGTGTGAAAGGATTAACTTGTATTACAACATTTTTATGTATGCTTTCCATTTTCTTTCATCCCAACAGGGCTTAAATCCTTTCATGTTCGTCTTTGCATTGGTAGCTAATGTCACTTACGTGGGCAGGTTCCAAACTCCATGCCCTGCACATAGATTTTCGTCCAATTATTTATATTCTTCAAACTAAGTGAAATAAATTGATAACTCTAATAACACTTGTTGATGCAGTATTCTTGTGAGAACTACAGAATTGGAAAGCATCAAAGCTAATATGCCATGGTTATTGGATGCAGTATTGTGCGTGGTTTTGGACCTTTTCGTATCCTATACACGTAGTTCTTGATGCAGATTGATATTTCCATTGGGTTGATATAACTGTCATTTATTATGTACTGTTAAAGAAAATGAGATTATAATAAGAACCTTAACGATATGACAGATAATATTGCAGTACATCTACTATAGATACTTTCGAAGGAGAGAAGGAAAAGGAGAGAACTACGAAGAGGAAAGGCTGCATCAGCTTGAGTTTTGTGGCTAGTTTTGCAGTGACTGATTGATGTTGAACTGAAAAACTAATGGCACGTTCAAAAGATTGAGCTACAATTACATTTACTGGCAATACTTTCAAGAGAGATATATGTGGCATATATATGTATTGTATATGGGAAATTAATAGCTTGTTTAGTTTTTGAAGACATTACTTTGAATTTGTTTTGTTGATCCAATGACTAACAAAGCTTGTGAAATTATGGGAAGTTAGGACTATGGCTGTTCTGAAAATGTTCACCACTCTTTCATTACAACTCTCATACGTCTTATAAAATATGCTTGATGGTCTTTCGTTCATCCATGACAAATGATTATTCAATTCAATTATTCCATGAATTTTTGGTTTTATAATTGAATAAGTTGGTGTAGTACACTATCGACTAAATAATAAGGAGGTATTTACAAAACTTAGATTATTTCAATATGAGCATTTAATTAATTATAATAAACAATTTGTTATGTTTTTACAATTGATTGTAATCGAAATTAGTTTTTATTTGGATAAATTTTGATGAAAAATGATTATAAAACATTATTTTTTCTTGGATACAACAACAAAATCGATGTTATACTAAAATTTATGAAAATTAATCACAAATTACACATTTTCATATTCAAAATTTATGAAAATTAATCACAAATTACACATTTTCATATTCAAGAAAATAATTCCATTCAACATATCTCTCTTGGTGAGCGAATTCAATTATTATTATTATTCTGAAGCAAGGTAAAATCAATGAATTGATGACTTTATAACTAGGCAAAACAAATGACCTTATTATATTGAAAGCAAATAACGAAACCAATATTATTATCCTAATTATAAAGAAATATTGAAACTTGCAAAAATAGACAAAGATATGATATCGAATTTAAATAGAATAATTTTACTAAATAAAATTGTGCATAATTATTATATAAAATAGAGTACCCGACATAACATATAAAAAGATCCATTGTTACAGTTATCAAAATCATACTGGAGAGGAGAATTCACTGGCATCTAACAATGCCATGAAACATAACAAAAAGGGCAACAATTTAAGAAAATATTTGCTCATGGAGCAATAAATTACAGATAAAACAATACTTCAAAAGGAGCTCAAGCCAAAACCAACATGTGGCTAAAACCAACATGTGGCCAAACTAGACTGCAACATTTCCATCATCATTATGATCATTAGGGGTTTCTACATCTGTTCACATCAACATTGGTGATCATTGCAAAAAGGAAAACACAACAAGGAAACAAACACAGAAAGAAAGAAGGGGGTAAGGTAGTGTATTTAAGCAGTATATTTAAGCATTTATACGTAAATATAGTTATATAAGTACATCACTCAAGAAACACATACATGGACTCTTGACTCAATTAAGCAATATACTAAATACAAAGTTTTCACTCAAATAAACACCCAACTGACTCTTGACGCAATATCCGGATTATGCGTTTGATTTTGAATTCTAAAGAAGTATACACCTGTATTGATTTATAAACTCTACAGAGTCTAGCCAGAAGGGGTTATCACCCAATCAATCACAAGGTTAATCCCAATATGTCTCAGGCTCAAACTCCTCCCAAGACTAGGATCTCTTGTCACTCTCACCACACCACATAATCACTCTACTTTACGTCAGTGTGAGTGATTATTAGAGTTCATAATACATTCCTTATCTAGACACCTCATATATCAAGGTATACACTTGTTAGGAATCCAAGTGTGAGTATAAGTCCCACATTGACCAGAAATGAGAAAGTAGAGCACTATATAAGAATCACGACCCATAAACTCATTGCCTTAAGGTTTTGGGTTGAGAGTGGTGTCAGTGTCTTATGTGGTTAGGCTCAGATCTCATTGGTGTTGTTCTCCCCAGTGAAACCCCCTCTGTAAAACCTGACAAGTGGTATCAGAGCCGATGGTTAATACCGGCTCAGACGAGTGCAATATGGTCCTAGGATCGAAAGTCTTCCTGACAGTGTACCAATGTGGTTGACGGGACTCACCCTTGAGGGGGAGATTATTAGGAATCCAAGTGTGAGTCTAAGTCTCACATTGACCAGAAATGAGAAAGTAGAACACTATATAAGAATAAAGACCCATCATCACCAAGAATTTTCCTTGAAACTCTTTTACCATCAACATTCCACATGTTATCTCAAAATAGTTATCATCCCAAGCTAAACACATCGAATACAGGTCAAAAATAATGCCACATCATTCAAGCATAGCTTCATACATCATATTTTTAACATTAACTCAGTCAACCACAAGTTAAACTAAGGAATTAAAACTTTGCAGCAATTCTCGCTTAAACTAGACTGATCTCGCTTAAACGAGAAATTATCGCTTAAGCCAGACTGGTCTCGCTTAAGCTAAAATTCGAAGAGAGAGTAAAGTGAAAGACTAATCTCGCTTAAACTAGAAATTCTCACTTAAACTAGAAATTCTCGCTTAAAATAGACTGGTTTCGCTTAAGCTAACATTCGAACAGAGAGTAAAGTAAAATTCTGTTCTTCTCGCTTAAGCTAGAAATTATCGTTTAAGCTAGACTTATCTCGTTTTAGCTAAAAATTCTCGCTTAAGCTAAAAATTATAGCTTAAACTAGAATATCATATTTTCACTGGTTTCAACATGCAAAAACCCAAAATATCAAACAACGAAACAATAAAAACACAACCACGAACATCAAACCATCATTTTAAGCACGATTCAAAACCAACAACATGCAAGACACTAAAGAAAGGTTTTAAAGTCCTAGCTTCCTTTATCTTAACTGGGAGTTAAACTTGAGGGGGAAAAAACTGTAATAGAAAGAGCACCACAGCTCCAAAAGTAGGTTAAAGAGCTGAAAAATATGCATAGAACGGGAATAAGGTTATAAGGATGAACTCTAAACAGAACCAACGCAACCAAATTGAAAAAGAAAGAAAATCCGAAGGTTTGGTGTTCAACTTATTTGGAGGAGTGTTTTGTATGCTCAGAGGAAGAAGTAGCTTAAGTCTTAGTAGAGATCCTATTTCAGAAAAGGAAAAAAGGTAAGTGAGCTATTTTAATTTCAGAAGACAAAATAGAAAGTGAGTAACTGAAAGAGGATTCTAAAGATAACAAGTGAGTTGACCCTGTGTTCTCTAATAAAACCAAAACCAAAACATTTTAAGATAAAAGTGAGCTTTACAGAAACATTTTCATTTAGAAACTTTGTCGTTTTTTAATCCCTCGACCAATCATTTCTTTTTCTGGGCTTGTGCTTTCCCATACATTGGTCATCAACGCGCATGAATATAGGAATTCAATAAAACATAATTTACACACCTAAAGTTCATTAAAACCATGGTTTTAAGAAATGTGAAGTAGGTAGTAAAAGTCGAAATATGCCAAGTTAATCTTTAGTATACCTAAGTATGACCTTTATCAAACAAACAAAGATTACTTATAAAAAAAACTCTGATTTGATTGAACTTGTCGGTCAAATTAGAAGTCTCTATTAATGATAACATCAAAGTAGTGATCAACTTCAAAACCTTAATTTAAATTATAAAAGATTAAAAACTTATTTATAATATATAAAAAGTAAAAATGAATAAATTATTATTATAACAACTTTTATACTTATATGTTATTCAATTTTTTTTTAGATATTTTTAAATGTGTTTTTGTAAATCACATGTTATAGTGAATATATCTCCATCTTCATTTAAAATGAATATCTTCAATATTTTTTTTCTAATTCTAGAAATTACAATATATAATTCTTTATTACATACTTATATCACTACAAGAAAATATTTCATTAATAACTAATTTTAGTGACAAAACATTATTAGTCATTATAGTAACAATTTCGGATATCAATCTACAAAATAAAAAACTATTGATTACTATAATAGTAACTATTATGAATAAAAATTATAACGGGTCTCTAAATTAATTTTTAAAATTTAGCTACCAAAAAACATTGGTTATTACACATTAGTTATTGAAGAAGCTGGTCTTTAAATTAGTCTCATTAATTAGTAATTAATTTAGCGATTAATTATAAATTTTTAGTAACCAATAATTTTTTATTTTGTAAATTGGTATTTAAATTGGTCATTGTAGTGACTAACAACTTTTTTATCACTACAATTAATTGTTAATGCATTTTCTTGAATCTAAAAGAAATTAGTATACGTTTTTAAAAATTTATCTATTTGGAAATATGTTTCCAAGAAAAATATCTCAATGCTACACGTAACCAATAATGCACATCTCTTTGATTAAGATTCATCCTATTTTATTATATAAGTTGTTATATTTTACACTTATTTAAAAGCATATGTCTATTACACACTTAAAATTACCAATTGTTTAATAAATGACCCATACTTTATATAAATATCCTCTTAATTAAAAAAAAAAAAACTCGAAATATTTGGTCGTTATTAAGTTTTAGCTTCATTTCTAATATCTTAGTGATGAAATTTTAATGTGAAGTAATGAAATTATATATATATATATATATATATATATATATATATATATATTTTTTGGCGGAGTCACGATGGAACAGGCGGGGTCACGACCCCCAAACTTTTTAAATTTTTTTAAATTATACATATTTAAAATTTTTAAACAATATACTTTTTAATTTTTAAATTATATTTATCACTTTAAATTAGATAATAATACACTGAAAATTAATGAAAATTAAATTAGGTATTTTTTATTTCTTTTATAAAGTACAATATTAATAAATAGTATAATATAAAATTAAATATAATAAAATAAAATTTTTAAGATAATTTTTATTTTCTCTTCACATTGTTTTTTGAGTTTTTTTACGTGTTCTACTCATCTCTCATCTTTACCTGATTTTTTTTGTTATTGAATAAAAAAACAAGTTAAACAGAAATTCATTATTTCTTTCCTCATTTTTTCATATCTTCTCTCATTCTTAAAGAAAAAAATTTATCTTGTCTCACTTGGTAGTGCAATAATTGTTTAATATTTAACCCTATTTTTTTTATCTCATTACCCTTTTGTATATTCATTTTTATGAATATAGAAGAGCAAGTAATGTATTATGTGATTTTTTATAGAGGGTTTTTAATTGTAACTCAATTATCATACTTTTTTTTAGTAATTATGTCTCTCAATTTTTTATTATATTATAATAATAATAAATTTGTCTTAAATTTGTTTTATAAATAGGTATATTGATAAAAAATAAAAGAATAAATTCATTTTTTTAAATTGATAAAAAAAAGGAAGATGAGAACAAGACAATAAGATTGATCATCACAATAGAAAATCAATATTTTACATATAATATGATTATTTACATTGAACAAAAAATAGCTAAAAAATTTAGTTATGATTCAATTATTTGATAAGTTCAAAAATATGAAAATATATATATATATATATATATATATATATATATATATATATATATA
>Ga0214542_1005853_pt1 | contig 23022 bp, 11 predicted proteins | sample CNSS1metaG_FD_160096 | JGI IMG/M metagenome (GOLD analysis project Ga0214542, IMG submission 160096) | Root nodule microbial communities from cowpea collected in UCLA plant growth center, Los Angeles, California, USA - CNSS1 | ecosystem: Host-associated > Plants > Roots > Nodule | place: USA...
GTCTAATCATACAAAATTACGAGGAAAGTTGTGAATATGTTTGGTTAAGGTTTATAATTCAACATGTGCAAGAAACTTGTGACTATCCCCGAGAAAGATGGAATCAACAACCATATATAAAGACAATAGTGTATTGTTCAATTGAAAGGATGATATAGATATCCAAAAATTCATTCATGTGAAAATATGGCAGGTCATTTATGAAGTTTTTGCCAAGGAGAACTTTTGAGCAAATGATTCACAAGTTTAGACTCCGTCACCTTAATGATGTAAGTTTACATGAGGGGGAGAAATATAATATGTAATGAACAATATTGTATTACAAAATACAGAATGTTGTACTTTTTTTCCTTCACTAGGTTTTTTTTATCCCAAAGGGTTTTTCCTAGTAAGGTTTTAACGAGGCACATTCTTTTATCAATGGACACTCAAGGGGGAGTGTTATGAATTAATGATTGTCCATTGATTTGATACATTTACTCATATGATTCTTTACTCTTTATGATAAATATTTGTATTAACTAAGTTGATTTGTTTTCTTTATGGATTACATATTGTATCTATAAATAGGACTCTTCCTATCAATAATAATACACAAATGAGTTGCTCCCTATTCTCTATTGTTTCTTCTCTATTATCTATTATTCTCTCTATTATTCACTTTATTTTATAACACGTTATTAGCACCATGCTCCAACCAATTGAGGACTAGTGGAAGCTTTTTCTCTATAACGACAATGCTCTGCGCGTCTCAATAACAACAGTTTGATTTCCTTTTACATTTATTTTCTTATTTTTTATTTATTTATTTATCTTTACTTTTATGTCGTGGAAATATTGTTATTTTTTTATTTATCTTAGTTTCCATTACCTTTTATTTTATCTTAATTTTCATCTTTTTATCATTTATCATATTTTTCATTTTTTTTAAAACAAAATATTTAATTTTGTAAAAGTTAATTATGAAAATTTCTATACTTTAGTATTGTATTTAAGGATGACAAATAAAGTCCATATGCAAGTAAAATATAGTAGGGATACTAATTAAATAATGGATATGAGTATTTGATTACTTATTCATTGATGAGGTGGGTATGAATATCATGATATCCCCGACCTATGGATACTTGTTACTCTAGCATATTTTTTCTTCGATAATAATTATTAGCGAGTTTTATTTTAATATCTTTTTTAAATCAAGTTATCAAAATAAAGTTATTGGTGAGCGAAATATTAATTATTGAAAAATTGTTTGAAATTTAATTTCATATATATATTTTTTTTATTTAGGCCAAAAAAATTGAATTTATATTTAAAAAGATTAATTTTTAAAATTTATATTTTGGTGCAACTCAATCAAATTTCCATTGCATTCATATTTTAAAAATTAATTTGATTTGAATTGTACTTTAAAATTAATTTTTCATTTCATTTTTTTAAAGTATATATATATATATATATATATATTCATGGAAATCCACAAGTATAAAAAAAGAATTACAAGTATTTTTTTCTCAAATACCTAAAAAGTAACAAAACAAATATTTTCCAACGGAACATGTAACAATTAGGTACTATTTATGCTCGATCGACTCGTTACATTCTTTAATTACACTATTTATTTTATTATTGGTCATTGTATAATTATGCAAGTCCTTAAAAGGTGTAAATTGAATTTGACATATAAAACCAATATTTTACAAATAAGATGCTTTCTTCATGAGAGAACATTATGATCAAGTGTGATAAAAAGACAACTTCTCTTCTATATGTTCAAAATAAGTATAATGACTTAAAAAGAATAAAAGTAAAACCATAATCAAATCCAAAAAAGTGTTTCCATGATACACCTTTATATTTTTAATCTGAGAAAAGTGTGATATTTTGATCGATTTTAAAATTGTTTTGTCACAAAATTTGTTGTTGGGATTTGTTTAGAAGAATACTATAAATATTCATTATTAGTAAGTGGAAATAAGTTTATATAAGGATCATGACATCACTTTTAGCACTAAATATTATAATTTAATATTTATAGTTTTATTTATATTTATATATCACTTAGTTTGTCTTTATTAGTCAATGTAAGACTTTTATCTTGAATTTCTAACAGTCTTATCGTGTGAATTGAGTTTTATTACCATTTTTTACATTATTGTCCCATTCATTATCTAAGAAAATTTCTTTTAATTTAACCCAAACTTTTTACCATAATAAAACGTCTTGTTTCTATTTGAGTCAATTACTACAATAAACCTAATTTTGATATCACTTTTGGAGGTTCTTACTAGAGAGAAAATCATTAGCAATTAATCATTAATTACTCATACAAAATAAAATAGCATGACACTCCCTCTAATCCAATAATTTATTCTTTCTCTTAAAATGGAATATTTATAAACTTTGTTCTTCTATAGGTTTGAGATGAGACAAGGAATTCCTATGTTTTCGTATGTATAAGAAAAATTGCTTTGCTTGCTGAAGTAAAAATGCAAGTAAATCAATGGCAGCCAATTGGTACTCCAACTAATTAACCACATATTTCCCATTTTCTTCACTGATGATTATCTTCTATTTACCACAATCACCACTTCTCGAAACTCAAGTGAGTATAAGGACTTGGATTCTTTCTTGTTTGTTGATTTTAACAAAATTCAGATTTTTAGCTTGTAAGATTGTGTCAAGGAAGAAGATGATTGAAAAACATATATTTCTATTATCGGTTTTAGATCCAGAGAATTGATTGATACCTTGACTTTCCAATTTTGACTTGGTTTACAAAGATAAAAGGAAACTTGGTAGGGTGAGTTTCTTAAGTGAATGAAGTTAGTTCTTGAAGGCATCCCAATTTATTTCATGCATAATTGTTCACTTTTAGAAGTATTTATGATGGTATTGATTATCGCATGAAGAGTTACTTGAGGGATTGTAATCTTTTATCATATAAAATGAAATACTTTAACCAAACCAAGTAAAATGGGAAGTTGAATGTTCATACTACTCAAGACTCTCATGCATGAGTGCAATCATGTCAAGGTTGAATAAGGAAATAAATATCTTTTACCATTTTTCAATGGACTTTCTTCTTTTCAGGTTAATAAGTAATTTTTTATTGTAGAAACTAATTTCTTTCATTGTACACAAATTTAGACATTGACTCTGATCAAAACACATTAATAAAATAATTAAATTAAATTAAAAAATAAAAAATAAAAGTGGCTTTAATTTGATCGGATGAAAAGTAGAAAATATAGATTGAATTAGGGTTAAGAGTGAAAAAAGAGACTTAAGATGTGCAAGGGAAGAGTGACGAAGAAAGAGCATTAAACAGTTGTGTTTTTGTTTGGGTTATGACCGCCGCGGTTGCAAAGACTTGGGCGGGGCGGCATTCAGAAGTGGGCCGCGGGATTGGGACCCTAAAATCCATAAAAGGGAGAATTAGAAGTAATAAGAGAGAAAGGGGAAGGGTAAAAAAGTGAAGAAAAAATATTAGAATTTAAGCACCGCAAGACAAAGAAATAGTGAGTAGGGAAGGAAGAACCAAGTCTCTGTTCTCTCTACTCATAACTTTCTTCCATTCTATTTCTATATCATCCTTCGCCTCTTCTCTTCTTCCTTTCCCTCATTCTCTTACTCTCATTCCCAACAACACCACCGTTTCCAGACAAACAATCCTCCTCCAGCTTCCAGAGCTTTCCGCGTTTCCGAATGTCCACCGCACCGGCGCAGCCTCCGGTGAAGTCCCAGCCTCTGCACAACTTCGCCCTCCCCTTCTTGAAATGGGGAGCCAGCGGCAAGAACCACACCAACGCAGCGCACCACCACCGCTACCGCCGCCCCTCCTCCCACCCCTCCGATCACGCCTCCGAACCTGACTCCGACCCCGACTCCCGCCCCCACCGCCTTGGATCCAGGACCGCCCGCAACCGATTCGCACTCCCCACCTGCTCCCTCAAGCCGCTACCTCCACCACCACAGCCACCTCAGGCGCCGTCGTGCAACGATGAAACCGACGACGAAGCTGCCAAGCGCGACATCGAGGACGCCGAGGAGGCCGTGCAGAAGCCGTGGAACTTGCGCCCCCGCAAACCGGCGCTCCCCAAGTCCGCGCTCGAGATCGGAACTGGTCCTTCACGGAATCACGCCAACAACGGCGCGGGAGAGTTTCACGACGCCGTTTCGCACCACGGCGAGCACCCCGCCCCGAAGTCGCTCCGGCTGCGAGGGTTTGCGGACACTCAGTGTGCGGAGAAGAAGGAGAAGAGGAAATTCTGGATCGCTCTTTCTCGAGAAGAGATCGAAGAGGACATCTTTGTCATGACTGGCTCCAGACCCGCCCGCAGGCCCAGGAAGCGGCCCAAGAACGTCCAGAAACAAATGGATGTATGCTTCTTAGCTTTCTCACTTTTCTTCCCTCTCCCACCTTTTCCGTGCTTCTGTTTTTTCTAAACCTTTTTATTTTTTTTTTCTTTATTGTAGAGTGTTTTCCCTGGCTTATGGCTGGTGGGGATAACTGCGGATGCTTACAGAGTCCCTGATACACCTACGAAGGTTCTTTCTTTTCCTTGTTTGTCTTTTTTTTTGTTTGCTTTTTTTTTTTTCTGTTAAGTTTTCAATGTGATTTTCGCAAGCTTTAGTCTTAATGTGCTCTTTGATTTTGTACGAGAAACTAATCAGTTTGTGGTTGATTCTTGCAGAGGTGAAGCCAATTCAGAAAAGTATTGAAGATTTGGGGAGGTACAGAGGCGTGGAATTTTGTAAAGAGGAGTAAGTGTTGGATTGGAATTTGGAAAGAAGGCTATGACGAAGATAACAACAACAATGATGCTAGTTTTCTTGTGTTGATTCCCAGCACTAGGTTTTAGATGCAAGGGACAACTTTAGTTGATTTTTAGTAGTTTACATCTCTGTAAGGAAAGAAAAATATGATATGGTATGAGTATATATAGATTAATTAATAGAGTCGAATACAGTGATAATCTTTTCAATTCAGAGCTTTTAGTTTGTTTCTTAAATTATTTCTGATGCATCAAATGGCTTTCTATGTTTGACAGGCTTAGGGTAGCGTGCTTGTAGTTAATTAGCCAAATCATCAGTTCAATTTATCGGAGGCACTGCATCTCCTTGCTTCCTTAGTGGCTCCGGAAGCCGACTTTGATGGAAGACACTGATGTGGTTGAAAGTTAACTGCAATGATTGCATGCTTTTGATGCCTTTCCCTATGTATATTATGTTCTCGTATTGTTATTTGATTTGGTTCTTCTGAATTTTTGCATTCATTAGCTTAATCAAACCATTATCAGCTTTGCATAAAAGACAAGCTAAATCTTAGATATCAATGGGTTTAAAATTCATTTGTTCTGATTTTAAGTATAAAAGATAACATCATCTGCATGCTGAAATGATTTTCTACTATAAAAATGTACGCACTAGAGTGGGAATGTTGAAGCACCACACTTACATGTACTCATTGATAGATATGATGAGTGGTGACTAATGTCATATTATATTTTACATAGCAACCAGAGGCAGGACTTCTACTTATTTATCTGGCTGAACAACTGTAAGATCGTTTCTTCTAAGTTGCGCACAGTTGTATCTGTCTTGGGATAATAATTTTTTTATAGCATTTTTAGAAACACCCGAATAATCTAGATTGAGGATAGATTCCGGTCTCTGTGGTCGAACTTGATTTCCAGTATCACTGTTGGGATACTGCCAGTGTTGCTTACTCTGGATTTAAGTTGAAAAATGAGAAAATAAAAGAAATGCACCTTGGGTGGGCTTGATTGAAAAGTGTACAAAGGGGATCGAAAATGTACATTTTGTTTAGAAAAAAAAAAAACTTGTTTTATTTTTTCTATCTTATAATCTTTTACTATTAAAGAGTTTGATTGTTAATATTTATTTTTTTCTGACTTTGGTTGATAGTGAAAAATATTACTTTGAAATAAGCTGAAGCTCTGATGTCCAATCAGTGTCTAATACATACTATGACCAGCATAATTTTTTGCGGCAGTCAAAGCCACCTTTAAGAAAAGTTTGCGAGCTGTTGTCATTAGTTTTTATTTATATAAATAAACTGTTTAAGTTATTCTTATGTTTTGTTGAAGATGTGGGAGGATTTTAATTTTTTATCATAAAATTTACCTTCATGGAATTCAGTCTGTCAACTATAACTCCCAGACATTGCAATTGTAGTTAGTTTCCGATGAAGAAGGCTGTTTTGAATTCATCTGCTACTTCCCTTAAAACGGTGGTTTAAAAGAAATGACAGGTGAAGATCATATCCAATTAAAAAATAAATAAAAGATTTACAGCAAAAATAACGTATTTAGTGAATATTAGAAAAGTCATAACAGAAAATATATTATTGCAAATTTTACACCATTATGTAGATGCAATTCTCTCTCCTTTCCTAATGTCCATCTACTTGCAATTTTTGGTAAAAAATAAATTGTGTAAAACTTATTTATCTTATTTAATTAAAAAGGATTAAACGGATTGTTATTGTTTCATATCTACAATAGTCTACATTTCATTTTCCAGGTTCAATTAGGAATTTATTTGATCTTTGATTGTGTTGGTTTCTACATAAATAGATACTTGAGAGCATTTATTTGATTTTAGAAGTTGTATTATTGATTACATGTATCAGACGGTTAGAGAATGATAGTTTATTAACATCTTTATTATTTTTATTTATTTTATTGATTGTTTGAATTTTTTAGAAACTCTCTGCACCTTTCATTAATAATTGTAAAATTATTTCTTTAATCTAAATGATTAGTATTTTTTATTTATTTTTTTGATAATTTTGTACATGAAAAACATTTGTTGTGTACTTTTTTCATTTTCTAATTTTTAATAAATTTATTCCATTAATTGTTGATTTATTGTTAAGTTTTTTTTAATCTATTCTCCTATCATCAATAGACATTATTGTTATACACCATCTCTTATTTTTATCAGTTATTAAATATGTTAAGAATTTCTTTTGAAATCCATCATGACATCAACAAACGAATCTCGCAATTTATGGAATACAACTCGCTCTCTAAGGTCCTGCGGAAAAATAGCTCGGCGCCAGGATGATGAAAAGCTTAACACCTCTCATTCTTATTACTTTTTCAATTTGAAAAAGTAATAAGAATGAAAAAGGAAAAGGTCGTCTTATTTAAAACCCCAATTATGAAATCCCTTATCTTTCCATTATAGAGCGAGAGACGCTTTCACATCTTCTTAGGCTGGGAAGAGGAAAAGTTCCCTTTTTTTAGGATACTCCGAGGAACAGATTTCTAATGGAGATGACGGGGTGGGGCCTGTAGCTCAGAGGATTAGAGCACGTGACTACGAACCACGGTGTTCACTATTCTTGTTTTGTTACAATTTGTTCCTATAAGATATTTTTGATTAAGTTGATTTAAGATTGCTTCCTCCCTTCTTTAAATGCTAGGGTTTTACTCTTCTTATTTCGTTACAATTTGTTGTTACAAGATATTTTTGGTTAAGTTGATTTTAGATGTTTTTTTCCTTCTTTAAACACCTGGTTTTGTTGGGAATAGTCCAAGTATGAGTCAAAGTCTCACATCGGATAAAAAATATAAAGTTAAACATTAAATAAGAATAAATACCTATAACACCATTATCTTAAGGTTTTGGGTTAAAGGTGATGTCAAATATCTTATATGTGTGAAATACTAATGTTATATATATATACAAAACCACAATCTCTATCTCTCAATGATTATAAACAATACATATGAAAAAATATAACCCATCAGATCTTCGCTCTTGTTTCGTTACAATTTGTTTCTTCTTTTAAATTTGAATATAATCATTATGTTAAGACATGCCAATAGAGAGAGACTTTGTGGCTGTGGGGTTAGAGCTTACCCATGTTTTAAATACATCAATTTATTTGTGCTGGAAATTTCTTGAAAGCATTAGCACCATTTAAAGTTTTAATAATCATATATGGTTCAACAACAAAATTTACAACTTCGAAAAATTAGAGATAAATTGGCTAAAAAGAAGTTGGAGGCAAAATTCGTAATGCAAAAGTCAAAGAGATAAACATGAAACTAAGCCTATACAATATATCTATATATTTCCTCTGTGCAATGTATGTTTAGATATACAAATGTAAGGTAAATATAATTGAGGTGACAATGTTGGTCAGAAAGATATATTATTTTTATTAGTTATTATAATTATTTTCATGTTCTACAGTAAAGTGTTGTATTTTAAAAAATTTAACCTAAATCATAATTGAAAAAAATAAATTTTGAATTAGACATATTATATTTTTAGTTGTCATACTTTTTATATTAATTTGATACATTATTAGAAATTTAATATCATTCTGTAAGTTCAAATGAAAAAGTGAGTTCATCAAGTGTTGAAAAAGATTAAAATACGTAAATAAAGAGATGCTACCATTTATAATCTTAAATGCAATTGTCTTAATAAATAATAACTATATAAAAACATAAGTTAAAACATGAATTTGTTGTTACTACCATTATACAATCTCTCCTTAGATTCTTTCATTAATCATAATACATTTAATTTATATATATATATATATAGAGAGAGGAGAGAGAGAGGGGGAAAGAGAGATAAATTATATACATTTATTCTTAGTCTAAGTTTTTAATTTAGTTTTAAATTAATATCTCGAATCAATTACCAATAATTAGGTGTATTTAGTTTCCTTTTCATGAAACGAATAAAATAGAAATAATAATATTTTGGTTTTGGTTTTGTAGAAATGTATGCATCATTATTGACATATATTGCAATAAAATGTTTTTTCTCCTTTCTTCTTTTTTTCTTTATTGATAACATATATTATAATTTTTTCTTCTAAGTTGTCTGGGAAGTTTTCTCTTTCCTTATAGGTGTAGAAGTTGTATTCGATTTTGTTGTATTATTCTTCTATTCTTTGTTAGGAATAGTCCAAATGTGAGTCAAAGTCTCACATTAGATAGAATAGACAAAGTTAAACACTATATAAGAATAAAGACTCATAACACTATTGCCTTAAGGTTTTGGTGTAAAACTGGTGTCAAAGGTCTTACATGTGTAAGACTAATGTCATATAACCATATATATGTCGACCATAATCTCACTATAAGATGCCTATGAATATAACTCCATATATAACCAAAACATATGAAATATATAAACCCAACAGTGGTATTAGAGCCGATAGTTCGGCCTAGACAAAGTTAAACACTATATAAGAATAAAGACCCATAACACTATTGTCTTAAGGTTTTGGTGTAAAACTGGTGTCAAAGGTCTTATATGTATAAGACTAATGTCATATAACCATATATATGCCGACCACAATCTCTCAATAACCATGACTATGACTATAAACCACATATATAAAAAAATATACATAACCCAACATTCTTGTATGCTTAAAAGTTGCAAGGTAAAATTTTTCTTTAAAGAGGTGATGTCTACTACTAATGTAACTACTTCTTTTGAAGAAGTTATATCATTACATTCTTCTAGTGTTGGTAAAAAACTTAAAATTGAACCATGTGTTGGATGGAGTTTGAATATATTAAAAAGGTTAAAAAAAATTTTTGAGAAAGAAGCATTATCCTCATGAAGTAATATGTTTATTATTGTACTTGTATGGTTACTTATGTTTTTCTTAGTTCATTAAATATATGTGATTTATGTGTGTAATTTGAATTAATATTTTAAACTTAGAGTTAATTAAATTATTTACTAGAGTGAATTAAATTATTTATTAAAAAATTATAACAAAATATATTAGAAAATATTGTGAAATGCAAATGAATGAAAAAAAAAAAAGGAAAGAATACAAGGAAAGAATACAAGAAAAGAAAAATAATTGTAAAGATAAGATAAGGGAAAATTGTTTTACGTGCTTCTTTGGGACCTAACCTTTTACTTTATATATCGCCTTTAATTTCTTTTTTTCAATCATCATTAGATATGTAAATCACAAGCGGTCAAAGTTGAATCTTTCTGATTCTTTTATATTTTCATACCTTTTATATAGAGTTGTCAAAATGGGTAATCCGGTCTGACTCGGTTCAACCAACCACAGGTTAATTACTTAGTGAGCCAATCCAACCCGGTTCATTTATTAGCGAACCAAAAAAATTTCAATCGACCCGACCCACCGCGGGTTGGTAGGTTAAACATGTTAACTCACGGGCTCACTTAATTAAAAAAATACAATTTTTTATTTTTATTTTTTAGTCAAAACTATATTATAATTCTAATTAAAATTTAAATAAACTTTAATACAATCCAAATACAAATCAAAATCACAAAAATACAAATTATCTATGTGTTGGCTAAAAAAAAAGTAACATGACCCAAATACAAATTCCAACTTAACAAAAAATACTTGTGTGATCCTTTATTTGCGGGTTAGTGAGTCAACCCGACTCACCATGGGTTCAACCCTGGTGAGCCAGATTCTAGATGAGCCGAGTTAAAAATTGAATCGTATTAAGATTTGTAAAAAAATTTTAACCCAACCTGTAGCGAGCTGGATTAACTCATGGGTTTTAACCCATTTTGTAAGCTCTACTTTCATTCTTATTTTTAGCATAGGTTATATATATATATATATATATATATATATATATATATATATATATATATATATATATATATATATATTTATCAACTAGCATAATAGAGAGAACATTCAATTGCAAACATTGATGATACACACCTCTATTAAATGTTATTTATTCTATGAGAGAGAATTTTTTACACCTTATATTTATTGTTGATTTGGACTGTTAATTTGAAATTAAAAAAAAATTGAGAGTAATTTTGTTTACCTATTATCAAAAGGAGGAAATTAATCCCTTCTTCATATATATATATATATGAAGGAAGGCAAGATATTAATTTTTATTTTAGATGAGTAAAAAGGGAATCGATCTGGTGGAAAGAAGTAAAGTAACTTTTAGTTAACTTTGCTCGAGTTTTAACTGATTTTCTTTTTTAATAATTAAAATTGGTCATTCAACACCTGAAATATGAAAGTTAATTAAAATTACAAAGTTTTTTCCATAAAAAAGTTACCGAATCTCTGAATAAAAACTATTTTTTATATATGTAAAGGTTTTATTATATTAATTTTTCAAATTGCTACATAAATGATTTTTTATTTATAAATATATGAAAACACGCATGTGTGTCCTTATTTATGGTAGATAATTAATTTAATTATAAAAATAATTGAATTTAAATAAACAAAAATAAAATGATAAATTAATTATTATAATTTAAAAAATAATTAAATTTAAATTAACTGTTACTTAAAAGGTAAAATAGAAATGTAATTATTTAAGTTGAAAATAATGATTACTTCAAGGCTAAAATTGAAAAAAAAAAATGTGTGCACGAAAAACAAAATTTTCTTTGTATAAAGACAGACATATAAACTTTATACCAAGAAATTAGTTTAAATATCTTTAAATTTTTTTTTTAATTTTTAGTTATGTATCTCGTTTCAAGTATTCAATTTGGTTCCTTATTTTTTTTATTAATCAAATTTTAATTTTTGTTAAAATAATTCAATTAAATCTTTTGTTTTAGATTGATTTTAATGTCATTTTTATATTTGTCATATATGTTAATTTGTGATATTTTTAATTATTTTTCTACATTTTTAAGTTTTTTGTCATATATCAAGTCTTTGCTATTTCATGTGGTAATGCTCTGTGACAGTATTTGTTGATATTTCTTATGTAAACGTCACGTGTCAATATCAATATCACATGACAGTATCAATATGAGTGTCATATGATAATGTCTTAATTCAGTTTAATCCTTATATTTGGAATTTGACTTTATTGAATTTTAATTTTTTTTAAATAGAACAATATTACCATTCTTCAAATGGTGAATTTGGATTCTCAAATGGTACTATAGTAATAATTAAGCCTAATTACAATTTTTATATATATATATATATATATATATATATTAATTTAATCAAATCATTATACCTAAATGTTGAAATTAATTTTATTTTTTAATTTAAATTTTTAAAAATATATATTTTAAACATAGATTTTTTTTAAATATTAAAAATGTAAATGTAAGTAGTATCATAACTTAAATTTATGTTATTTTTTACACACGAATTATTAATATTGTTTGATACTTATTGTAGCAAGACTTTTCCATTTGAATTATCTATTATCTATTTGAAATGTATAACTATGTTATCTCTTTTAATGTTTAAATTATGAAAATCAAATTGATGATATGGTTACCTTAATTATATTGACATACATTATTATTGTTTTGTTTTTGTTTTTCAAATAAATCTTTAAATAGACGACAAAATATTGTTATTATTTTGGAAATGAAACAATTTGGTCTTAATATTAAGTATAAAATAAAATAACACATAATTTATTGTTTAATGTAATATTTGTCATGTTAAAATATAAAATATAAGCTATCCTTTTTAAGAATGATAATATATATCATACAGCATCATCAAATTGAGCAATTTTTATTGGACGAAAAACTCGAGCAACAATTCCAAATTCAACAAATTTACAAGTATAGTTAATAAAATTAAGAAAATCATAAATTTAGATATAAGTATCACAATAATTCGTATGTGTTAATGTCGTCTTATTCAGAAATATTATCCTGGTTTAATTTAATGTTTTATGTATTATATAAGTTAATTTAAATACTATAAAATTAGTATATACTGTTTAAAGTTTTTGGCATAAAAACCAACTGGTAAATTAATTTTAATTTTTTAATTTAACTTTGCTATAATTAAATTATGTTTTAAATGGATTCATTTAATTAAATGTTGAAATCATGAAAATTTGCAATTGAATAGAAATCATAGTTATTCCAATTTCAATTATTTTAATAAATATCATTATGTATTTTTTTTTAAAAAGGGGGGAATTGTTTTTAATTTGGGGGAAAATTTTGAGTTACCTATTTGACAATTTTTATTTGTAATCTATAATAATAAATAAAGAGAATTCCCTCTTTTTATGTCCACATTTCAAAATTTCAATTTGATGGTTATTTTTACAAGCTTTTTTATAAAATCGTTTATCTCTGCTTCTTTTCTTTTTCCTTATTAATCAACTGGTATTCTCTCATCTTTTCTTATATGTTCCATTTGATTTATATTTTAACTTAATAACTTTACAATATCATCACCTACTAATATAATATCATACATATGTAAAAAATACGTACACACAGATGTGATATCACTTGTGTTTACGCTAGTAATAGTAATTGGAATCACAAACAATAAACATTTATTTTTACACAAATAAAATTCATAATAAATAAATAAATATTTTTATATAAATCATATTTTAAGAAAAACATACAAAATAAACGTCTTTTTATATATATAAATATAATTTAGTTAAATAATTTAAACTGTACATATAATGCCATTTTTAATTATCAGCAAAACTCTTCATAAAAAAATTGAAACTCAATTTATGGAAATAAACAAAAAGAGAGTATATTAAAACGAATATAAACTGTATTTGGTCAAAAAAGAAATTATTGTCTAGTTGTAACTGAATTGAGAGTGTATAAACAATAATAATCTTACTCGTTAAATTGTATATTCTGATTTTTATTGTAAGAACAAATCGATATCTAGTGCCTTATTTCTTGAATTGTACAAGCCTCTAACATTTCCGTTATTTAAAAAAAAATATATATTGTTGTTAATTTGAATTATCAAATATTAAATTCATTGACTACTATTTTTGTTAACAAGATTGAGAAGTCTTAAGATGTATGTATAAGGGTTAACGTAAAATATTTAAAATGCAATCTTTCTTATTCATTACAAATAAAAATAAATAAATGTAATCCTATTGACAAAATAACCATTTGAAACGGAATCAGAACTTTGTTTTCCATAACACAAATATATTTTATTCCAAAATAAAACCTCGATATCAAGTCAATTTGTTAATTTAAGCCGAGTTTAAAATTTGATTGGAGAATCTATACTTTTTTTTTATTTTGTGGAAAAAAAAACTTTTTTAATATATATACTTATTGTAAGTTAATTGATTTATAATCTAAGAAAGAGTTTGTAGGATTTTATTTTAAAAAACAATAAATATCTTTCATATTATATATATATATATATATATATTATAATCTAAGAAAGAGTTTGTACGATTTTATTTTAAAAAACAATAAATATCTTTCATATTATATATATATATATATATATATATATATATATATATATATATATATAAATATATATAAAGGGGATTCCCTCTTTTGTGTCCACATTTCATAATTTCAACTTTATCCTTTACAATTTAATTATTTATTAAAATTTTAAAAATTAACGATTATTTTTATAAATTTTTATAAAACTATTTACTTATCTGCTTCTTTTTTTTCTCCTACTATTCATCAACAATTATTTTTCTCATATTTTCTCCGTACATTTAACTTTAATTTTTATAAATATACTTTTATTTTGTTCATTAACTTAATAACATTACAATATCATCAATTATTAATATAATTCAAAAAATGCGTACATACATGTTATATATATATATATATATATATATATTGATGAGTTTTTTTAGGAGATTTATTAAAGAGATATAATAAGAATAAGATATTGATTTAGTATAGATTTTTAACTTAAAACATTAAAATAAATTTTTGGGTATTCTTTGTTATATATAGTTCTCAATTGTTTTTAATATTTTATCAATGTAAAACTTAAACATAAACAAGGATGCTCAGAAGCTTGAGAAGTATAGCAACAAGCGACATTATCAAAAAGAAGAATAGGAATTTAAGAAAAAAAAAAACAGTGAAGTTTACATTTTGTGCAATGTTAGTGTAGCCAATAATTGTGTTTTCTCCTGCTCTCAAAATGTTATGCTTTGATCATTCAAACGTGGAAGCCATTGTTGATAGCTTTCTGAAAGGAGCCAGAGTGTTTGAAGCATCCGATTGAAGAGAAAGCAATGCAAAAGTGTTGATGATGTAATCAGATGATTAACGCTATAACACTTTTGGATCTCTCCCAAATCCAACGTAAATTATAAAATAAAATTATACTCAGTCTTAAACATTTCATTAATCATGTAATGTGTATTTGTTTTTCTTATATTAGAAACGCTTAGCATATTTACAAATAATTTCGGTTCACTAGTATCACTGTTATTATAAAGTAATCATGTATATGGGAAAAACTGATACGTTAGTGATCGGAAAAAAAAATATTTGCAAAAGTTAAAAAATAAATTTGATCACGGGATGTAACAAATATTATTTATATGTAAAAAATTTATTAAATTTCTTCCATAAAATAATGTTTATAATGATGTTTATCAAATGTCTATAAAATAATATTTATAATTATGTTAAGAATATAGCACATGATAAAAATAAATATCCACATTAATAATATCTCAATATTTCTAGTCAAGTTGGAGCATGAGCATTTTGAATGTTTGTGCAAATAAAATTTAAATTGTATTTTTTTTTCAAGGCCTTTGTAAAAATATATGCTAATTAGTAAGAACATTAATTAGATTGTTAGCGTCTCAACCAAAATTGTGAAACAAACCAAATTGTTAGCGTCTCAACCAAAATTGTGAAACAAACCAAAAATAAAGTTCAAAACAAAAAGAGTTTGAAGTCGCCATCATACTTTATTATGGAAAATTACGAAAAAACTAAAACGATTAGACAAGGTCTGCAAAAAATTAGATTTTGAATTCGGGATTCAATTACGTGTGAGGAAGATATTAGCATCCCACAATGTCCTAAGACCATAAATTTAATTAAACGGGTGAAAGGATGTGGTTTTTCAAAATGTTTATTTTCCAAAAATAATAATAAAAGAATGTATAAATAAAAAGTAATGATTTTTGTTTAATTTTTTGGGTTCAACAAGGATTAATCTTCGCTCCTACATATCTTCATTTACAGTCAAGAATCAGGGTTATTCTTTATAAAACAAATTTTTGGAAAACTATTTGGAAAATGATTTGATTTTTTTTTATAATTCTGAAAACCTTTTTATTTAAATTTTGTAGTATTTTCAATTATTTGAAAATTTATGTTATGCAACGCTAGTGGACTTTATGAAGGAGGCTTATATCGTGGTAAGGTTAGAAGTATGATAAAAAAAAATGATAGTAAAAGCGCAAAACAAGTGATGTAAGGATTGTTTCGAACAAGGATTTTGAATAATGTTTCATTCAATATTTGTTTGACTTCTTTTTGTTCACATTTTTTCTTCTTCTATATTTCTACCTTTTATTTCTATTTCTCCAAACTTTTGCTTCTCTCTCCTTTTTTTTTCTTTTCTTGATATAACCACATCATTTGTTTCATTTTTCTTTTGTTTTTTTATATTTTTGTAATGGTGAACTACCAGTCGGATAAAACAAATGCAAATATTATGTCAACCCTTCAGTGTGAGGGTGACCCTTGTTTAAGAAAATTTGAAAGATTTTGTTTTTAAGGCTTAAATTGAGTAGTAAAGGATAATTATTTTTTTTTGGATAAAGAAACATGGTCACACATAATTTCAAATCATGGTTGTTTTTCTCAATAAAAAACTATAATCCACATGAAAATAATTTGGTTCATGTGACAACTGTCCCTTGTTTTGTTCTCTCTTTTTCTTTTTTTTTTCTTTTTAATTTTCTCCCTCTCTCTTTTTTGTCTAATTTTTTCCTAGACTGCCCTTTCGGGTTTTCAGTCTAGCAGACTTTTCTTCATTTTCTTTTTGTTCAGAGAATTTCTTGTAATCATTTTAAGATGTGTGACCCCTTTATGATGATCGTCTGTGGAAATAAAAGCAAGGTTTGTAGTGCAAAGGTGATGAAACAAGATAGTGAATTTGAGCAATCTCATGCATATAGATTAGATTAATGCTTTAAAAACAATGATATTAAATATTAATTTTATCTATTTATTCAGTTGATTAATTTGACCAAAGATTGCTTCATTATTTTCTCATTTTTCATAAAAAAGATTCCAAAAATTTGGTGATAAGCAAAATGGAAAACAATTTGAATTTATTGCAATGCAAGTTTTTAGCTTTTTTTTTTTTCTAAAATTATGTATGCATGATATGTGTTTGAAACTATGAACAGGGTACCATGAATGACCACATAATGAGAATGCAATGTATCATTGTGCATCGCATGACATTTCTTCATGTGATATGCTAATTATGATGATGAAATGTATGTTTATACCTTATGAGGCATTTTTTCCCTTTTTTTAATGGTGTGATGATCAAAATTATGATGAATTTATTATCATATACAAGGAAAGGCGAGGATAAAAGACGCAAATAGTATCATTTTGTGCCTTAACTTAACAGAGGTTCGACGCTTAAAGTTCTAAGGCAAAGTATATGTGCTCACAAGGATAGTTTTCTAATACCGAAAGATCAAGGTTACTAGAGTTATGACCCACTTCATAACATTTCCCACGACATTTAGTTTGTCCTAAGGTTGAACATCCAATAATTATTTCAAATATCAAAATAAACAAGAATATACGTATACAACAATTCAATATATCAAAAGAGATAATAATATACATGCTCAAAAAGAAAAGAAAAAAAGGGTAAGAAAAAATACAAAGAAAAATCAAATTAATTTTATACGTCCAAATAAATGGTCCGACTCTCTACTGTCCTCAATGAAGTTACCATCTGTCCAGTGGCGGAGCCACATAGGAGCAGACGGGGGCCACGACCCCCCCAACTTTTTTAATTTTTTTTAAAAGTTTTATGTATTTAAATTTTTTTAAATGATATATTTTTAATTTTTTTAAATTATGTGTATATTTTAAATTAGATAGTAATATACTGAAAATTAATAAAAAACAAATTAGATATTTTTTTATAAAGTAAATCATTTAATTTTAATAAATAGTGCAATATAAAATTAAATATAATAAAGAAAAAAATTGTTAAGATCATTTTTATTTTTTTTCACATTATCTTTTATGTTTTTTCACGTGTTGTATTCATTTCTTACTTTTACCTGATTTCTTTTGTTACTGAAACAAAAAGTTAACCAGAAACTCATTATTTTTGTTCTCATCTTTTTCATATCTTCTCTTATTCTTAAAGGAAAAAAAATTTCTCTTGTCTCACTAGTGCAATACTTGTTTAATATTTAGCCCTATTTTATTTTTTATCTCATTACCCTTTTGTATATTCATTTTTTATGAAAAGAGAAGAGCAAATAATGTATTATGTGATTTTTTATAGAGGATTTTTAAGTGTAACTTGATTATCATAATTACTTTTAGTAATTATGTCTCTCAATTTTTTATTAAATTATAATAAATTATTTTTTTAGTCTTAAACTTGTTTTATAGACAGATATATTGATAAAAAGAATTAAAGAATAAATTTACTTTTTTAAAATTGATAAAAAAGAAGTGAAGATGAGAACAAAATATTGTGATTACTTTTGAATCGATATATGCATATTAGTAAAATGGAAAATCAATATTTTGCAGATAATATGATTATTTGCATTGAAAAAAATAGCTAAAAAATGTAGTTATGATTCAATTATTTGATAAGTTCAAGAATATGAAAAAACGAATGATGACAATATTATTTAGATATATGTATTTTTTTCTTATAATTATAGCTATATTAAATTATGTATTAATTTGTCGTGAATTAGTGACAAAAATCTTAAATATATAAACTGAGTATATTATTTTGGCTCCTCCAGAAATTTTGGCCAAAATCCGCCACTGCATCTGTCGCAACCAAAATCGCGACAGAACAGCGAACCAAAAATAAAGTTTTGAAACAAAAGGAGTTTGGAATTGTCACCATACTTTATCCTCAAAACCCCAAAAAAACAAAAAAATTAAACAAGGTCTACAAAAAATCAGATTTTGAATCCGGGATTCATTACATGTGAAGAAGGTATTAATACCCCACCAACAAAAAGGTGATATCCATCAAATATCACTCTTAAAATTGTCCATAAAATAATGTTCATAATCATGTCCATCAAATAATATTATCATCTAATGTTCATAACTACGTCCATAAACATTCTTAAATAAGTTAAAAATGAGACTAGTTTCTTTACTGAGTTCTATTGGTTGTTCTCTGCTGAATATTAAAAACACACTGTTTTGATATTTTAAAAATAATTTTAAATATTTTAAAATTTTAAAATTAATGACCATTAATGTATTTTCAAAGCATAACAGATAAATTAGTGGATCCAAACTCTTTAAAAATATATCACCTAATAATAAAATAAATATCCGTAATGATACTATCTGTACCCTTTCACACATTATAAAAGGAATAATAAGCTTTACAAAGTCGACGAGTATCACACATTATTTTATACATTTTTTTATGTAGTTTAAGAAAGTAAAATGAAATAAACAGATAATATATCATCGTCACCTAAAAGAGTCAAATTTAAAAGAAGTGAAGTTATTAAAAAAGAATAACGTATATAATTCCGTTCGTTTAACTTTATACACAAACAGTCCAATACTATATTTCACATAGATAACTAATAGAAGATAAAGTTATTGAAATTCTACATAATAATCAAGTCATCGTATATAACTTTAAGCATATTAAAACTGTAAACATTTTTTTAACACAAAGATTTACATACATAAATAGAATTTTTCAAATAAATCTATTAATATTTTTATTAAGTATGTCATATCACATGGATTTTAATACATAAAAAAATCATTAACTTGTCCTTGTGTTTATGGCGTGTTATAATTTATCCACCTATAATAATTATATATTATACATATATTATACATGAGTAAAGAATAGTACAAGTACGAATGATGAAATTTATTAAGAACTTAATAGGAATAGTATATATATATATATATATATATATATATATATATATATATATATATATATATATATATATATATATATATATAAATTTTCTTAAATACATAATATATGTTTATATTATTATTATTATTTGTTAACTAATTTGTAATGTCTTAGTAGTGTGTATGATCCTACCAAAGGGATGCCACCACTACTATAAAATAAAACAGAATTTAATTTTGAAATAAATGAGAACGAAATTGAGAAACCTATGAAGATAAAAGAGAAAAAAAAAATCTTCAAATAAAAGAAAGAAAGAAAAAACATGAAAAACACAAGAAGAAGAAAAAAGAAGTTGAACCTGACCCAACAGATAACACGCATAACATCTCAGTCAATCGCTAATACATTATTAATTTTCACCCAACATATAGATCTTTAATTTTCACCTAACATAAGATATTTTTAAAATAAATAAATAAATAGTTTTATAAATTATGGGTTTCATTATTATACTGTTAAATAATATATATATATATATATATATATATATATATATATATAAAATTGTATTAGAATAATCAAATTGTTTAAGAGGACAACTAAAACTAGTGACGAATTATATTTTTTAAAACTTGTAAAAAGGTAGTATCGAAACAATTCATATTTTGATTTATTATTTTTTATAGGATTAAATATGTTTTTGGTCCTTAATTTTGAGTGAATTTTGTAATTAGTCCATCTCGAAACTTTGAACCAATTTAGTCATTCATCTTTCAAAATACGTGAATTTAATTTTTTTAATCAAATTTTGTTAAGTTTATTTGACATTTCAAGTGTGTTTCATAATAGTATTTGACTTAATATTAAAGCAAAAATGTGTCAAACATTATAAACAACTCAAATACAATCTTAAAATGTGTACGAAACATCAAATAAACTTAACAAATTTGATTAAAAGGACTAAATCCACGTATTTTGATAGATAAATGACTAAATTAGTCCAAATTTTTGAAATGAACTAATTTCAAAATTTATTCTTACGAGATTAAAAGCATGTTTAACCTTTTTTTTTATAATACTTTCGATGAACTACACGTAATCTTGAGATTGAGTCAAATTTCTGTCATCAGACAACTTCTGTGACCACGTTTTGGCCTTGTGAGACTCATTATTTGTTGCTGACTTTTGACGCTAACCAAAACATCATAACAACCTAGCCAAATCAGTTGTTAGCATACTTGGGTTTATAAACAAAAACGATCGTCATACATATTATATGATGTTTTTTTTTTGTTCTATGTGAAATGGGGAGCTTATTTGGAGGAGTCAAAATAAAATGCAATACGTAAATTGAATTATATATCTAATATTTCAGTTGCAAATCAACATAAATATTATAAGAATTACGTTAAAATACTTTTTTATTCCAATTTTTTTCGAGTTTTGTCAAATAAGTTCTAATTTAGATTTTGTGTTTAAATAGGTTCTAATTATCGTTAATTTTGTTCAATGAAATCTTTCTTGCTGACATCGTTTAAATCATTAACGGCCATGAACAGTTACTCTGCTATGTGTCATTTTTGTGGTTTTTTTGAATTTTTTTTTTGAATTTTTTTAAATGTCCACGTATCAACCCAGCAGCGTGCCACATGTCAAAGTCTATAATTTGGTCTCTATATTTGTTATTTTTGTTCAATTTAGTTCCAATTTTTGTTAACATGAACCAATTTGGTCCCTCTCCAAATTGAAACCAAATTTAATTTTGATATTAAAATTCATATTTTTATATAATATATTAAAATTCACATCATTTTAACTTCAATATAAAAATTAAATTTGGTCACATCTTCTATAAGTACAAATTGGGACTAAATTGAACAAAAATAACAAATATAGGGCTTAATTTGAATATAGAACATTGACTTTGACACATGACACACTACTGGGTTGACACGCGGACATTTAAAAAAAATTAAAAAAATTAAGAAAATAAAATAAAAATTCAAAAAATCACGAAGTGACACGTAATAGTCACTTTTCATGGCTGTTAATGATTTAAACGGTGTTAAAAAAAAAGATTCAATTGAACAAAATTGATGAAAATTGAAAATATTTGAACACAAAATCAAAATTAAGACTTATTTGACAAAACTTGAGAAAAATTGAAATAAAAAAAGTATTTTAACCTAAGAAATAATATACTATAGTATGTAATAAATTCATCCCGCTCTTTCTAAGCTCATCTTAGTTTGAGTTTTTGTTTTATATATATATATATATATATATATATACTGACTAGGTTTTAGTTTAACAAGTACCAATACATCTACAGTACAAATCAAAATTTAAGTAAAGATGAACGTGTTAAATGAGGATCTTTTAAATTAAATAATTGTTTGTCAGTAATATCAATGTTTGTTAAATATTGTACATCAATTTTAGATATTAATGTGCAAAAGGAAAGAAAAAAATGAAAGAAAAAGATATGGTTGTTTAAGTTAGGAAAAAAACAATTGAAGAAAATGAGAGAAAAGTTGATGATTGATTTAATTTATGTTATAAAATTAAAAATAAATAATTAACGTATATTTAAAAAAATAACTTAAGTGGCTTTGTGTTAAAAGTGAAACTTTATTTAATGTTAACTAAGATTTAGTTTCTACTTTTCGATTTAGAATATAGTTCATTATGTAATACGATAAATGTATGAAATCTTGTAAAATAGCTTAATATATATAAAAATTTAATTTTTTAAATATAAATTCTAGTGGTACTTATAAAGAGACGTTCTTTATGCATTGATTAACACGAAGACAATTTTATAACTATAAAGTAAATAAAACGTTTTCCTTAAATATGAATTACATGTAGTTTTCACAACTTTTGGTACAAATAATGATTATTCATACAAACAATCAGGAGTATCTTGTTTGATATCAAGAATCTTCCATAAAAAAATATTGAAATTTATTTATTTTTAGTTAGCAATTTGATCATATATGATAAATAATTAAATAATTAAATAAGTTAATACTGTTATATTTTATTAGCTAATTTATTAGAGTAATTTAATCATACTTATGATTAATATATATATATATATATATATATATATATATATATATATA
>Ga0214542_1005854_pt1 | contig 23020 bp, 18 predicted proteins | sample CNSS1metaG_FD_160096 | JGI IMG/M metagenome (GOLD analysis project Ga0214542, IMG submission 160096) | Root nodule microbial communities from cowpea collected in UCLA plant growth center, Los Angeles, California, USA - CNSS1 | ecosystem: Host-associated > Plants > Roots > Nodule | place: USA...
TATATGTATATACTATATTATATATATTTATATATTATATATTAAATATTATATATTATATATTATATATTATATATTATATATTGTATATTATATATTATATATTATATATTATATATTATATATTATATATTATATTATATATATTATATATATTATATATATTATATATTATATATATTATATGTATATTATATATATATATATATGTTATATTATATATATATATATATAATATTAAAAAAGTAAAACTTAAATTTAAATTGCTATTCTCTTTAATTTAACATTTCAATAATGTTAAGGCACTTATTTTAACACAAAATTGGTTGTATAGTTTTGAATTAACAGGTAACTTTATTATTAGTACTGTAAAATTAATTTAATTATTTAATACTTAATCTTTTAATATTATTAGTTAACATTATTTTTTTCTTGTTTTATTGTAGATGGAGATAAAGAAGATGCTTCAAGAGATAAAAATGTTATGGATTTATCCATTGAAGACTCTAATACTATAGTTTGATAAGTGACAAAAATGATTTGATGTTAGACAATAATTTATGTTTTTGTGATTTTGGTTTGTATTTTGAGTTTAACATAATTTGGGATTTTATTTGGATTGTATTGAAGTTTATTTAGATTTTAATCGGAATTATAATTTAGTTTTCTTGGGATTGAAGAAAAAAAATTGTGTGTTTTTTTTTTTAAATTAAGTGAGTCAATAGCCAATCCGTTTAACCCGCCAACCCGTGGTGGGTCGGGTCGGGTTCTAATTTTGTTGGCTCGCTAATAAGTGAGCCGGGTTGGGTTGACCCACTAAGTGGCCAACCCGTCGCGGGCCAAGCCACAGGTTGGGTCGAGTGACCCGTTTTGATAGCTTTATGTAGTACAATAAGTATCGTATCCATAGCGATTTGGAGGAATACAGGATGCTAAAATTGATTTGATATGGATAAAATAGTATTTGGGTTGTATGTGTAAGATCCGAGAAATTTAATTAATTAAATAAATAATTAATAAATAAATATGGGTAGTGGGAGCCTTTATGGGCATTTAATCCTGACTTTTATAATGTAGAATAGTACTAGCTCAAATGGTTGAGAGTACTTAATTAGTATGAAGGACTTAGGTTTGAGCCACGTGGAGGCCAAATTGTGAGCTATTTTAATAGTGTACTAGTATACTGACGCACGGGACGTATTTGTTTTATTTTGTATATTAAAATAATAAAATAGTGAAAGTATTATGTAATGAAATATTATAAAAATTAAGTTTCAGTGTTGTAAATGTTGTTATTAAAGTAATGAAATAGTAAATCTAAGTGATGCAATGATAATTTCAGTTTTAAATATAATAAATAGAATTGATATCACAATATAATACAATTAATTGATTTTACGAAATAATTATAATAGCCTTATTTTTTTTTTTAATTTTTTTAGAATAATAACATAATTGTTATTATATTTATTTAACAATTAAAAATACTAATAATCTATAACCATATATAAGGAGATTCTCTCTTTTGTGTTAATATTTCAAAATACCAATTTTACCCTTTAAAATATAATTATTTATAAAAAAATTTAAAATTGATTGTTATTTTTACAAACTTTTTTATAAAATTGTTTATCTCTACTCTTTTCTTTTTCTCTATTTATCAACAGTTATTCTCTCGTCTTTTCTGATATATTTCACTTTATTTTTATTAAATATAATTTTATTTTATATATTATAACTTAATAACATTACATTATCATCACCTACTAATATAATATCACATATATTTACAAAATGCGTACACACAGGCGTTGTTGCGCTTGTGTGTACGCTAGTAATATTAATATAAATTATAAATCATAAAAATTTTAAAATATTAAAACTCTATTTAACAAAAGTATTTAGTATAACAATGTTTTCTATACTTAAAAAAACACACTTATAATAATAACACCATTAGGAATAGTAATAATAACAATAAAAATAATAATGATATTAATAATAATAATATTTATGCTATAAATATTAATATTAATGCTAACACTAAGGCTAATGTCAACTATAATAATCTATAATTATATATAAAGATATACATTAACAACAAAACAAATAAAAAAGACAAGTAATTAAAATACGATCCCATAGTAAATTAATTTAGGTTAAAATACTCTGTTGGTCCTCGTTTTTGTACCAAAATCTCAATTTGTCATCATATTTTTATTAGTCTCAATTAAGTCCACATTTTTGTAAACCAGTAACAATTAGGTCATTTTCGTTAGTATGGAACTAACACCGTTAAGTAGGTGTCACGTGTCATCTCCTCATTTTTTTGAATTTTAATTTTTTTTTTGAATTTAAAAAATAATAATTTTTTTTATGTTTTTTCAATTTTTTTCAATTATTTTTAAAAAATATTTATGACACGTGTCATGTTTGTAGTGTGCCACGTGTCAATCTAATATGGGGACACGTGTCAAATTATTGTATGAATCTCAATTTGGTCATCATATTTTTTAATTTGATTGATTTCAGTCTCCAATATTTTTAAAAAACATTCAATTTCATGCACTCCAAATTTAGACCAAATTTTACTTTTATATAATGTTATGATTATTTTTAATAAAATTGATATTTTTATTAAATATTTTAATAATATTAAGTGTATTTAATATTAAAATTTTAAATATATTTATTTTAATTTGTTATAAAATTGTTTTAAAATTTTACATTTGAATTTATAAAATTGTTATTTTTAAGCCAACTCTAAAAAATTGTTGATATTTAATGTTATACAAATATTTCAAATATAAATTTATAAATCTATATATTTATAATTTTAAAATAAAATTTAAACAAAGTTTAATGTAAAATATATATTTAAATAAATTTAATATTGTTTAAAATATGTAATAGAAATATCACTTGTAATAAAAATATCATCATAACATCTATATAAAAATTAAATTTTTTCGAAATTTAGAGCACATAAAATTGAAAATTTTTAAAAATATTTGGAACTAAAGTTAAATCAAATTAACAAATATGATGACCAAATTGAGATTCATACAATAATTTGACATGTGTCACTATATTAGATTAACACGTGACACTATGAAATTGAAAATTTTTAAAAATATTTGGAACTGAAATTAAATCAAATTAACAAATATGATGACCAAATTGAGATTCATACAATAATTTGACATGTGTCACTATATTAGATTAACACGTGACACACTACAGACGTGACACGTGACATAAATATTTTTTTAAAAAAATTTTAAAAATTCAAAAAAAATTAAAAATTTAGAAAAACCGAGGAGGTGACACGTGACACCTACTTAATGTGTTAGTTACATATTGTTACTGATTTACAAATATGTGAACCTAATTGAGACTAATAAAAATATGAACACCAAATTGAGATTTTGGTACAAAAACGAGGACCAACGAAGTATTTTAACCATTAATTTAAGATGTGTGTCTAACTATAATAATAATAATAATAATATCATTATAATAATATCTCGTAGTAATAAAAATAATAATAATACAATAACTACATAAATAAAAATATATACATTTATTGTGTCCTCTTTTGTTTATACAATTTTATCCTCTTAATTATTATTTGTTAAATTAAAATAATTATTTAAAATAAAAATTATTTGTCTATTTTATCATTTTAATAATTTTAGTAACTATTTTTTTAATTCAAATAATTACACAAATATAAAAACAAAATGAACAATAAAACAAATAAAAAGTACAAGTAATTGAGATATAATCCCATAGTAAATAAATGTAAATGTGTGTTTAACTATAATAATAATAATAATAATAATAATAATAATAATAATAATAACACTAAAATAATATCGCATAGTGATAAAAATAATAAAATAATAATAATAATAATAATAATAATAATAATAATAATACAACTACATATATAAAGAGATAAACATCTTTGGTGTCTTTTTTTTGTTAATTCAATTTTACCCTCTTAATTGTTATATTTTAAACTTAAATAAATAAAAGAAATATTTTTCAGTTTTATTATTTTACTAATTTGAGTAGCTATTTTTTTTTGAATTGAAATAATTATTCAAATGTAAAGATAAATAAACAACAAAATAAATAAAAGGGTAAAGTAATTGAAACGTGATTCATAGATAGTGAGTAAAAGTAAAATGTGTATGTAACCATAATAACAAAAACAATAATAATAACAATAATAATAATAATAATAATAAGTAGCGATAATAATAATAGTAATAATAATAATAATACTAATAATAATTCACTAACTAAATATATAAAGAGATACACATTTTTATGTCCTTTTTTTTGTTTTTACAATTTTATCCTCTTAATTATTATTTATTAAATTTAAATAATTATTCATAATAAAAAATTATTTGTCAGTTTTATCATTCTACTAATTTTAGTAACTATTGTTTTCCAATTCAGAAAATACCAAGATATAGAGATAAAATAAATAACAAAACAAATACAAAGAACAAGTAATTGAAATATGATCTTGTAGTAAATAAAAATAAAATATGTGTCTAACTATAATAATAATAATAATAATAATAATACCACTATAATAATATCGCGTAGTGACAAAAGAAAATAATACTACTACTACTAATAATAATATTAATATTAATATAACTACATATACAAAGAGATAAACATCTTTGGTGTCCTTTTTATTTTATCAATTTTATCCTCTTAATTATTATATTTTAAATTTAAATAATTATTTATAATAAAAAAATTATTTTTTAGTTTTATTATTTTACTAATTTTAGTAACTATTTTTTTAAATTGAAATAATTGTTCAAATGAAAAGATAAATGAACAACAAAACAAATAAAAATGACAAGTAATTGAAACATAGCTCCTACATAGTAAGTAAAAGTAAAATGTGTATCTACCAATAATAATAATAATAATAATAATAATAATAACTATTATAATAATTATAGTTCTTAATAATAATAATAGTAATATAATAATAGTAGTAATATAATAATAAAAATAATTATAATTATAATTAATAATAATGATAATAATATTTATAGTTGATAGTAATAATGATCCTTAATTATACTTGATAATAATAACCCGTGCCGGATTGTAAGGCCCACTAAAATGTCTTATTCCTTTCTGCTATAAAATAAAGGGCTGGCCCTTTGTGAGTGGGCCTAAGGACTAGCCCAAATGATAAAACTCACCTTAAGTCTGCCTTAACTCTCACTTTCCACTCACTTTCAGAGAACCTTGAGCTGCAACCGTCAACCTCTCTGCTAGGGTTTGATCCATTGATTCATTGTAACACTTGTAACACATAGCTCGGGGGTGAGCAGAGGTATCCACCACAAGTGCAAGCATCCGTTGAATCTGACTAGGTTATATGTATCCAGATTAGTCGAGTTGAGTTTTAGTGTATTGTTTTGGAAGGTCATAACATGCTTGGGTGATGTATGTATGTTGGATTGCGAAAGTATATTTGATTGCATTGATGAAATCTTTTGGCTTTAGCTTACCTTTTTCTTGTTTGAATGCCTTGTATGTTATTCTTCTACTCTTGCGATGATCATCAATTTATTGATGGGAGCACATGCGAGAGATACTCGTGGTCAACAGAGGAGAGATGATTTCGCTGCATAGTCCGCTTGGACTGGATCTGTATCTTTATGGGTTTTCTTTCCGGGTTATGGCCCATGTATTAGTTTACTATTTTAATCCCATTTTGGGTTTGTTGTTAAATGTTGTAAATAGTTTGCTTAGACATCGTGGTGTGCCTAGGATCTTGTAGGGGTTGCGTTTAATACCCTAGGACTGCGCTACTATATTATTTGTGTGTGACATTTCTTTTAATTACACTTATTAATTAAATGGGACGTTACATTTATGGTATCAGAGCGATCATTCTTTAGGTCTGTGGACTTGGATGTCCGCTTAGCTTTCCCTATGTCTTTCTGAGTGTTCTAGTTAAAATTGTTGTCTTATCAAGCCTAACCAAGTGATTTTCTGTGTGCCAATGAACTATGGCACCTTCTCGTAGGGCTCCACAATCCTCTCAAGGTGACGTACTCGATATTGTTAGGGCAATAGAGGCGATGGTAGCTGCTATGACGCAGAAACACATAGATGATGCAGCATCATGAAGCATCGATGCAGCGATAGGTAGCATCGCTCGAGCAACAACAACTAGTGATGCAACAGATGGAGGCTGCTAGGGTAGCTACTGAGGATGCTCATCGACAACATATGGAAGCCCTCCGACAGCTGGAAGAGAACAGGACGGCTGCACTTGTTTTTGGTCCCGAGCCACGACCGACAGTTAGGGAGTCGAGCCTAGAAGATTTTCTGAAACATCATCCAGTGAAATTTGACGGTAGAGTCAACCTATATGTAGTAGACTAGTGGCTAAAGGATATAGAGAGGATCTTCGATGCGAAGATGTGCCCGGCAGAGAACCGGTTATCATTTGCTGTATACATGCTCACCGATGAGGCGGAGCATTGGTGGATTTGCATGAAGTCCATTATGGAGGAAAGGGATGAGTCGGTCATGTGGGAGGCTTTCAGGGGGAAGTTCCTCTTAGAGTATTTCCCCGACAGCATGAGGTATGCCAAGGAGGTGGAATTCCTCTAGTTGACTCAGCGAGGGAAATCAATGACTAAGTATGCTGAGAAGTTCAAACACCTCAATTGCTTCTACACTCTACCGTTCAACGAGGAATGGAGATGCCGCAAGTTTGAGAATGGTCTCCGCGGTGATATCCGCTTGATGATGGCTCCCTTGTCCATAAAGGACTTTGTCGCTCTGGTAGAGAAGGCCAGAGTGATGGAGAAAATGAAACGTGAGGTAGAAGGCCAGCGCCCCCAGCAACCATAGAACGCACAGAGGATTGGTGGACCAATTGGGTCCAAACCTAGACATGAGGAGCGGAGGAGGCCATATGATAGACCCCACCATCAGTCCCAAGGGTCTAGGAGTTTCCCTCTACAATAGGGCCGAGTATAGCGTTATATATGTGGAGGCCCTCACCTGAGGAACACATGCCCGCGTATGGAGGGTTACCGTCGGTACAACAATTGTGACAAGGAAGACCACTTTGGGAAGGACTGTCCCACCATTGCCAAGACAACGACACGCCCTCTAGTTTAGACTCCTCACCAACATCAGCGAAGGGACAGAGGCAACAGGCCTCAGGCGACGGGCAGAGTCTACGCTATGAGAAGAGCAAAGGCTGCAGGCTAAGGTAACCTTGTTATGTGTTATTGTGTGATTTTCGGGATGAGATGTTGTGTGTTGTATGATTTTGGAGTGACACACTCCTTTGTGTCAAATGCTTGTGTGGAACGTTTGGGTCTACCGGTGTGCGAGCTACAGTGTGAGCTTGCGGTGTCTACTCCGGCGTCGGGTCAGGACGTCGTCCTTGTGTGCTAGATGTCTAGTGGAGGTAGAGGGACGTAGGTACAAGGTGAATTTGATATGCCTACCTCTATAGGAGTTGGAGGTGATATTGGGGATGGATTTGCTCTCTGCCAATCGCATTCTTATAGATTGCCGAGAGAAGAAGCTGTTTTTCCCTAACTCAAAGGAGCATGAGTTGTTAACATCTCAAGGGATTGTGAAGGAACTACAAGGGGGTGCACAGTGTTACATAATCTTCACACATCTGGGGGTGGAGAAAGAGGAGAGGACGTCAGTTATACCGATCGTGCATGAGTTTGAGGATGTATTTTCGGATGAGGTGCCACGGTTGCCTTCCCATAGAGAGGTGGAGTTCTCTATCGATCTAGTACCAGGAACCAGCCCAATATCAATGGCTCCATACCGTATGGCTCCGGTAGAGTTAGTGGAACTCAAGAAATAGATTGAGGAGTTGATGGAGAAGCAGTTCATCCGACCCAATACTTCGTCTTGGGGAACACCAATGCTGTTGGTGAAGAAGAAGGATGGGAGTTCACGTCTATGTGTGGACTACAGACAGTTGAACAAGATGACAATCAATAATAAGTACCCTCTCCCGAGAATTGATGACTTGATGGATCAGTTGCATGGGTCATCAGTGTTCTCGAAGATAGATTTACGGTCGGGATATCATCAGATATTGGTGAAGGCCGATGATGTGCAGAAGACGACCTTCAGATCCAGATATGGCCACTATGAGTACGTGGTTATGCCTTTTGGTGTGACCAATGCTCCAGCTGTGTTCATGGACTACATGAACTGGATTTTCAGACCGTTCTTAGATAAGTTCATTGTGGTCTTCATAGACGACATTCTCATCTATTCTAAGACTCAGGAGGAGCATGCTGAACATCTGAGGTTGGTGCTTAGTGTCCTAAGAGAGAAGCAATTGTATACTAAGTTGTTCAAATGCTAGTTCTGGATGGATGAAGTTCAGTTTTTGAGCCATGTGATATCTGTGCACGACATTGTAGTGGATCCGACAAAGGTCGAGGCAATGGTTAAGTGGGAAAGTCCCAAGTCAGCTACAAAGATCATGAGCTTCATAGGTTTAGCAGGCTACTATAGGAGATTCATTGAGGGATTCTCTAAGATAGTGGCTCCCCTGACGCAACTCACACGGAAGGACCAACCTTTCACCTGGACAGATAAGTGTGAGGAAAGTTTCCAAGAGCTGAAGAGAAGATTGACCAGCACTCCGATACTACTGATCCCGAATGTCGGGAAGCCTTTCGAGATCTACTGTGACGCCTCCCATCTCGAACTTGGTTGTGTGTTGATGCAGGAGAAGAAGGTTGTGGCATATGCCTCGAGACAACTCAAGATGCATGAGAGAAACTACCCCACTCATGACTTGGAGTTAGCGACCATAGTATTTGCTTTGAAGATCTGGAGGCACTACCTTTATGGTGCACAATTTCGGGTGTTCAGCGACCACAAAAGCCTTAAGTATCTGTTTGATCAAAAGGAGCTGAACATGAGGCAGAGAAGGTGGATGAAGTTCTTGAAGGACTATGATTTTGAACTGCTATATCATCCGGGGAAGACGAATGTAATGGCTGATGCATTGAGTAGGAAGACTGTACATGCTGCACACCTTATGATCAAGGAGGTGGAACTACTGGAGCAGTTTAGAGATATGAAGTTGCAGGTGGAGTTGGGGTCCGAGTCCATTATGTGTAGTACCTTAACTATATCTAATGATTTCTTGGATTCAGTTAGGGAGAGGCAACTATTGGATGCCAGCTTGAACCGGGTACGAGAACAGCTTGGGACAGATGAGGCAAAGGATTTTGCTTTGGGTAATGATGGCATACTGCGGTTCCAAAGCAGAGTGTGTCTACATGATGATGCTGAGGTAAAATGGTTAATCCTTGAGGCATAAGAGTCGTCTTAGCTTGCATCCTAGCATGACTAAGATGTACCAGGATCTCAAGGAATCCTTCTGGTGGCAGGGAATGAAGAAGGACGTTGCACAATTTGTATCCGCTTGTTTGACATGTCAGAAGGCGAAGATGGAGCATCAGAGACCCGGTGGGAATCTACAGCCCTTGGAGATACCAGTGTGGAAATGGGACAACATCTCCATGGATTTTGTGACCCATTTGCCACAGAATTTTAGGGGGCATGATACAATCTAGGTTATAGTAGACCGATGGACTAAGAGTGCTCACTTCTTGGCGATGAACTTGAGGATGTCCATGGCAAAGTTGGCCCAACTGTACATCAAGGAAATTGTAAGACTGCATGGAGTACCTTCGAGCATTGTATCAGACAGGGATCCCCGGTTTACGTCACCATTTTGGCAAACCTTACAAGATGCTTTGGGAACCAAGTTGACCATGAGTTTAGCCTACCACCCTCATATAGATGGTCAGTCCGAGAGGACGATCCAGTCACTTGAGGACTTATTACGAACATGTATACTGGATCACTTGGGAGCTTGAGATGAAGTGTTACCGTTGATTGAGTTTACCTACAACAACAGTTTTCACGCGAGCATTGACATGATGCCATATGAGGCTCTTTACGGCAGGAAGTGTAGGACCTCTCTCTATTGGTATCATGATGGGGAGGCAGTGCTTGTTGGACCAGAGTTATTAGAACAAACCACCGAGAAGGTGAGGATGGTGAGGAACAGAATGCAGGCTTCTCAGAGTAGATAGAAGGCTTACGCTGACTGCGGGAGGAAACCTTTAGAGTTTGCAGCTAGGGATTATGTGTTCTTGAGGGTGACCCGAACCACTAGCGTAGGAAGGGCTCTTCGCACAAGGAAGCTTTCGAGTTTCTTGGTTCATATAAGATCTCCAAGAGGATTGGACCGGTGGCATATGAGATAGCTTTGCGTCCTCAGTTGGCAAACCTTCATCTAGTGTTCTACGTCTCACAGTTGAGGAAGTATGTGTTCGATCCGGCTCATGTGTTGGAAGTCGAGGATATACAGATAAGAGAGGATCTCACTGTGGAAGTGCCACTCATTGCCTTGGAGGAGAGTCGAGTTGAGGAACGTAAGAGAAAACCAGTCAGTCTCGTCAAAGTCATCTGGGATCGGAGGACTAGTGACTCTTCTTGGGAGTTGGAGGAGGACATGAGAAAATCACATCCACATCTTTTTACCTGGTAAGTTTTCATTTTCGAGGTAAAAAATTTTCTTGTTGGGGAGAATGTAAGGCCCACTAAAATGTCTTATTCCTTTCTGCCCTAAATTAAAGGGTTGCCCCTTTGTGAGTGGGCCTAAGGACTAGCCCAAAGGATAAAACCCATCCTAAGTCTGCCCTAACTCTCACTTTCCACTCACTCTCAAAGAAGCTTGAGCTGCAGCCGTCAACCTTTCTGCTAGGGTTTGATCACTCACCACCGTCAAATTTCGCTCAAGCTCCTTCTTGCTCAACGTAAGTTATCCTTCGCCCCGTATCACCTCTTCCTTAGCATATCTTCGTGTTTTCCCCAACTAGGGTTATGTAGGAGACTCATTCTAAGGTCTGTTTCGTGGTTTTTCCAGCTCGTTAAACCGTCCTTGGAGCGGTTATACTCACTGTTGTAGAGTTGAGGTCCTCTACTAAACCCTTCTAGGTAAGGGAAGCTAGGCATTGCTCTGTTATTACGTTTTTCTGCTTGAGTAGTTGTATTTTGCCATGGGATGTCTTGCATGTTGCCGTGAATCTGTGAAATGAATTATTTTGGGCTATTTAGATATGTACGAGGCTGTGCACGAGAGAATAGTGGCGACCACTGGTTTTCTCGTCAAAGCGAGCACGTCTCGCCTAGGCGAGACTAACGAGAGCTCGCTTTGGTTTTTCTGCATGAGGTGTCGCTTGAGCGACGCGTTTCCTTTTTGAGCGAGCGACATTCTCGCTTAGGCGAGGAGGGCTCGCTTAAGCGAGAGGGCGCAGGAAGCCATTGTTCCCCTTTTCGAGCCCTCGCCTAGGCGAATGGGGCTCGCCTGAGCGAGAGCCTCTCACCTGAGCGAGACCCTTCTGCTTGAGCGAGACCCTTCTACTTGAGCGAGGAGCTGGGAAAGGCAGTGTGATGATTGATCGTTTCCTTGAACCTTGAATGGTTGATGTTTGCTTGGATTTAAGTATTGTGTTAAATGCATGAGACAAATAAATACGCATGAGTGATATGATTCATGAATTGTGAATAATGAGTTTGGCATGAACTTAGCATGTGATCTTAATGAGGTGGTTGGCATTAAAGTGACATGGTAACGAGATGAGTTGGAATGGTATATTCATGGATGGAGTATGATGAATTGGTATGGATTGATTTGGAACGTGAAAGGGATTGGTTATGAAGATTGATATATATATATATATATATATATATATATATATATATATATATATATATATATATATATATATATGCATGATAGGTCTTTCTTGATTGAATGAACATGATTGGTCCGTGTCAGTGCGTAATTCCTTGGAATCTCTAGGTGATATTTTCAGGGTCGTGCTTCAATGGTCGGGACGTAATTCCATGGCCCCTGTTAGTGGGTGTCCATGGTGGTGCCCCATCTGTATAACTTGGTAAGGATTTAAGGTAAGGATTGCATCCTGACACTCTAAGGAGTTAGTTAGTCTCACTTAGAGCGGACTGAATCCTGTGGTGAGAGTAGTAGGAGGCCTAAAACTCATTAAGGGCTAACCTTGTGTGTGAGGGAATTGATTCATTGTAACACTTGTAACACATAGCTCGGGGGTGAGCAAAGGTATCCACCACAAGTGCAAGCATCCGCTGAATCTGACCAGGTTATATGTATCCGGATTAGTCGAGTCGAGTCTTAGTGTATTGTTTTGGAAGGTCATAACATGCTTGGGTGATGTATGTATGTTGGACTGCAAAAGTATATCTGATTGCATTGATGAAATCTTTTGGCTCTAGCTTACCCTTTTCTTGTTTGAATGCCTTATATGTTATTCTTCTACTCTTGTGATGATCATCAATTTATTGATGAGAGCAGATGCGAGAGATACTTGTGGTCAACAAAGGAGAGATGATTTCGCTGCATAGTCCGCTTGGACTGGATCTGTATCTTTATGGGTTTTCTTTCCGGGCTATGGCCCATGTATTAGTTTACTATTTTAATCTCCTTTTGGGTTTGTTGTTGAATGTTGTAACTGGTTTACTTTAGCATCGTGGTGTGCCTAGGATCTTGTAGGGGTTGCGTTTAATACCCCAAGACTGCGCTGCTATACTATTTGTGCGTGACATTTCTTTTAATTACGCTTATTAATTAAATGGGGCGTTACACGGATCTTGACCAATAATTTTGGAGAAGCCAAAATAATTTATAGTAAACAATTTTGAACTAATCAATAATTTATTCGGAATAGAAATCTTCAGTTATTCCTTTTTGAATGTAAATAACCATTTTGTGTTCAAGAAATTCATCTTTCATCTTATCCCAAATTTTGTTTTGATCATCTTCGTTGTAGAAAATGAAACATTAAGAGTTAAATAAAATGAATTAGACAATCAATCAAGTAAAATATATTTAATTTGTTTGTTTTTGTCAAAGATTGACATAATTCAATAATGGTCAACAAATCCTTCAAATTTGAATGGGTATGAACATCAACAATGAAATGTTGGAGTGAAATTTTAAACTAATCATATATTTATCAATATACCTATTTTTTTTAACTTTAAGACAAAAAAAATAATTTATCATAATCTAATAAAAATTGAGACGTAATTACTATAAAAAATATACAATAGTAATAATATTATATATTACAAATAAGAGTAATAACTTTCATACTAATAATATTAATAATACTAATAGTAATAATATACAATAGTAACATATACTAATAACAATTATTGTTATTATTATAATAATACTAATATTTTGTTATAATTGATCTATTATCACTATTAATAATATTTATAATAATAATATTATTAATAATTAGAAATACTAATACTTATAAAAATATTACAAATAATAATATTTTTTATAATTAATAATATAGTTGAAATCATAAATAAATAAAAAAAACAAAAACAAATTGACCTTTTTAGGATTTGAACCCAGTCCTTTTGTACTAGAGTTTTAAAATGACGAAAAAACTAATTTTTATGACACGTGTCAATAAAAGAAAATAGGTAATGTAGTAATTTTAGTAGTATCTTCTTTTCTTAATATGTAATAGATTACTTTGATAATATAATTGGTTATGATGAGTGATAATATAATCCTAGATTTATAAAAATTATCGTGAAATGTGAATGGGTTGATTGGTTGTTCATTAACTTGACATTTGCATGGTTGTGTTCAAACTTAGGGGACATGAATTAAGCTTTTTTTTGCCAAAATTCTTTTTGGCATGAACGCGAAGGGTTAGAAACCCTACCTGTCCAAAGGGTAGCCAAGATGACTGGAAAATAACCAATAATGAATCTTGAATGATAATTAAACCCATTTTATGGCAATTTTGTAACATCCCGACTAGATATTACGGATTTAAATAATAAAATAAAGAAATAGTAAATACGAGTCAATTATTAAAACTTCATTTCCCAAAAACGCGAATAGAGCACGTGCAGAAAACCATGTTATGGATCATATACCGTAACGTCAGATGGAGTTCCCAATACGAATAATATTCGTAACGTCCTAAGACTACCAAACTCGTTGGTCTTATACCAAGAAGGGCAATCTATCTAAACCCGTCGTATGAGCCATAACCTGTACACTCACACCTGCAACACTCGCCAACTCGAGCCACAACTCAATAGTTCCTTGTGTTCATCCGTCATCACGAGCCACAACTCAAGAGATTCTATTCCGAGCCACAACTCAAGGAATACCACGTGCTTAACCCCTATCTCGAGCCATAACTCAAGGGATACGTTCTTAGCCACAACTCAAGGAACACCAGCAAGTCAACCTTTGAAACATCATCAAAGTCTTGTAGACCATGCACATCCAAAGCAAGCCAAACATCTTTGCCTTAGCAACATCGCCTAGCGCTACTCACGAGTTGCCAGGTGCACCACACTTTCAGACCGCCTGGCAGGGGACACGTGCCGCAAGGCGCCAAGCGCCTATGATGCTACTGTTTCAGCAAGTATCGCCTGGCGGGACAACCCTTATCGCCAAACGCCACACGCTTCAATAATCTACTTGTTTTGTAGCTATCGCCTAGCGGTCAAACACCACCGTCAAACGCTACACCAGTACTTGTGCAGTATTGGTTTTTAAGCACCCATAACAAAGTAAAATCAATCACACTCTTATAATTATGCATATCCACAATCAAGAATATAGGCTTCCATAAATCAACATGACTCACATGCATAATCTCAACTTAGATAGCTTCATCATACGCGTACACAAGTATCACCATATATCATATGCATCAATTCCTCATATATATATATATATATATATATATATATATATTCCACCCTTTAAATCCATGTTAGCATTCAATTCTAACTTATGAATAATGCATGCTCAAACAAATATAAAGCAATAACACTCTAATAACTTAAGCACATGATCCTATGCACCAATGCAAATTTATATTGACACACATGCATTCACCAATAAACCAATTCTCAACATGTGAGTAACCCAAAGGAACTTCAAATTCATAGAGACTTACAACATAACCCAATCATGCTTCTTTAGAAGTTACTTGGAATTATCAAGAGCTTATTCATGCATTTGAAAGACTTCAAAACCAACAATAATGAGTAAAATATATCTCTAGCTACTTACCTTCAAATCAAATATCCACCGTTCAAAGTGAAGAACTACATGTTATGGACCACCTGTCAAAATTTCACCTAAATCGAACGGTTAACGAACCGAAAAATGCAGTTTTACGAAAACTGCATAAACTAGAAAAACGGTGGCGCCTAGCCCCCAGAAATTAGGAACCTGGTGCCTAGCGGTACAAAACCAGTGTCAGGCGGTTCCTGTTCTGTGAAAATACGAAAAACAACGTTTTTTGTGAATCAGACACCACCCGCATCTCTGGTATGGTGCCTGGCGGCAACCAAGGTGCCACCAAGCGATTCTTGCTGTTCTAGGAACCCCAGCATTCTTCCTACACCTGCGAACCTTAGCCCATTCACAACAACTCTGGTTTCCATCAATATATGACTCTATAGAATACGATTCCAGATTTTAGGATTACGCTTCATCCCTAATACTTCCCATACACGAATTCGTTCACATTTTCTGTTTAGATTAGTGCCACTATAGAAATCCCCAATTCATCAACCCTAAGATAACCTTCATGTGATTTTCATCTCAATTAACGCCCAATTCCATGAATTCTAAGGCAAATACGATGTCTAATCATTCATAATGATTAAAATGTGGTTTGTTCCCGATCAGAAGCCTCCTAGAACATGGAAACATCCAAATAGAGTCAATTCAACTCGCGACGTCTGTCGGGTGTTCATCACCGTCAGCCAGTTCATCAGGAACCCATAAACTGTGATTCATCACCCGCTTATCATACATTTCATGCAAATATCAACACAAAAACAAAAGGTAAGGTTCAGCTCCCCTAACATCCAAATTCATGTTTCATGATGACTAATAAAATTCTATGATTATATTACCACTTAACATGATCAAGCATATTGTTAAAATAATAATAAATCAAATAACACAGAAATGACATACATAAGAATCGAACCCAAGTCCTTTCACACATTTAAATACTCTCAACCACTTGAGCTAGTACTTTTCCACATCATACAATTTAAAATTAAATGTCATAAAGGCTCCCACTACTCGCATTTATTAATTAATTAATTATTTAATTAATTAAATTCCACGGTTCTTACAATTTCATTTGTTGGCCATTAAGCACAATTAACCCCAACCTCTTAAGTTTTTTGCAAAAATGAATATTTCGTTGCACGATTCTAACAATTGGTATTGGAGCTTGCTTTGATAGTTATTCAAATTGCTTCAATTAATATTCCCCTTTTATTTGTTAGGAAAATTATCCTTTTTGAAAAGTAAGAATGCAAATATTTTTAGAGTTTGTCAATAGAGGTATTTGGGATGCTGTTATAAATGGTCCAATTGTTCCTATTATTAATGTTAAAGATGTGCAGGAACCTAAGCCCTTTTCGCAATGGAGCACGAAACAAAATAAAATGGGTCATATGATGTTAGGGCTAGAAATATAATTTCATTTGCTTTAACTCTTGATGAATTTTATAGAATTTCAGTTTGTACAAGTGCTCAGGAAATGTGGGAGGTTTTAAAACTAACCCATGAAGAAACAACTGATGTGAAGCATGCTAGGAAGAACTCGTTATTCAAGAGTACAAGATGTTCCAGATGCTACAAGGGGAAAGAATATATAAAGAAAAGAGTTTTAATTGAATTTTGATATTAAAATGGAAAAATTTTAAAGTACAATTTTTATTAAACAAACCAAGTCCCCCCCCCCCCCCCACCTTTTGGGTTTTATCCAAAAACAAATATTTCGCTACGCAATTCTACCACTTAGGTCGACTCTACTCAACTATGGATTTGAAATTACTCATCTTAAATATGGGCATGAGTTGACTCGTAAGAGGAATTAAGCATGAGGCGATTCTAACACTTAGGTCGACTTTGCTCGACTATGGATTTGAAATTACTCATCTTAAATATGGGCATAACTTGACTCGTAAGAAGAATTGAGCATGAGACAAATTTAAAATTATAATAATATTAAGTGTATAATTTACTAAGTAAGAGAAATTTTGTATATTACATTAAAAATATAATTTATTAAGTAAGAAAAAAATTCTATATTTAGTAATAATGTTTTGATTACGTAAATTCAAATATCATAGGTGAAGTTCATATAAATTTAATTTAATGATTAGTCGTCATAAAATAGATATATAAATAAGAATTAAGTTTTCAAATAAAATGTCATTTCTATACTTCTTAATTTATTTCCATTGGTAGGTTTAAATTTATAAACGTTATAAGATATCATAATATTTTTTAGGTTAAAATACCTTTTTGGTTCCAATTTTCATCAAGTTTTCTCAAATAAGTCCTAATTTTGGTTTTGTGTTTAAATAGGTTCCAATTTTCGTCAATTTTGTTCAATTGGGTCCTTTTTGCTAACACCATTTAAATCATTAACGACCATGAACAATGACTGTCACGTGTCATTTCGTGGTTTTTTTTAATCCAGCAGCGTGCCACATGTCAAAGTCAATGTTCTATATTCAATTTGGTCCCTATATTTGTTATTTTTGTTCAATTTAGTCCCAAATTTTGTTAACATGAACCAATTTGGTCCCTCTCCAAATTGAAACCAAATTTAATTTTTATATTAAAATTCACAGTTTTTATTAAATATTTTTATATAATATATTAAAATTCACATCTATATAACTTTAATCATAAGCGCTGTTATATATAGCAAATAATTGTCGTATTTAATACGATTTTTTGTAGTGCTTGTAAGATGTTCTTAGAATAACTATTGGATAGTTGCTCTCATATTTATGGCCTTAAAATGGAAAAGTAGGCGAGATTACATTTTTATTTATTTTCCTAACGGTTGTATATCAAAAGGTGGACAATACAAGTTTAATTCTATTTCCTAACTGTTGGTTATATAAGTCTAATTGTATAACAATTTTATTCATTAAGATGTGTATTTGCATCAGTAAAATATAATGGTTTTATCATTTGGTTATATGAGTCCAATTGATTAAGAATTTTACCCACATACAAGTTTTATGTCACTAGATTCATTCATTAAGGCATGTGTTTGCATCGGTAAGACATAATAGAATTATCATTTTGTTATATGAGTCTAATTGAGTAAGACTTTAGAACACATGCAAGTTTAATGTCACTAGATTCATTCATTAAGACGTGTGTTTGCATCGATAAAACATAATAGTTTTATCATTTGGTTATATGAGTCTAATTGAGTAAGACTTTAACCCACAAACAAGTTTTATGCCACAAGATTCATTCTAAGACATGTGTTTGCATTGGTAAAACATAATAGTTTGATCTTTTGGTTATACGAGTCTAAGAGTCTAATTAGTAAGACTTTAGCCCAAATGCAAGTTTTATGTCACTAGATGCAAGTCTAATTCAGTAAAATATAATAGTTTTATCATTTGGTTATATGAATCTAATTGAATAAGACTTTAGCCTACAAGCAAGTTTTATGTCACTAAATTCATTCATTAATACATGTTTGCATTGGTAAAACATGATGTTTATTATAGTATCAAATTATGATGATGAGCATGTATTTTAAAATTTGTAGTTTCTCAATTTGTAAATATTTCTTATATCTATTATGGTATTCCCAAACTAAAAAGGGGAAAATTACAAGTTTCGGAAGGAGAAAGTTTTTCTCCATTTGGGTTGGATAGACATTGATTATGCTATTAGGAAAACTAGAATCACCAATATTATTGATACCAACACTCCAGATGTTGTTGATCTCTAAGAAAGGTGGGAGAAGTTAAATTGTCTCTTTGTGACGTTAATAAAGACCAACTTTTCTGCTGATATTCGGTGTTCTATTGATCAACATGACAATGTAAGAGATTTACTAAAGGTTATTGATGTATCTCCTACCATTACATTTGATAAATCTTTTACCAACACTATTATCATGTATTTTTAATCCTTAAAACTCATTGAGATTACAAGAGTGCGTGATCACATCATGCATAAAAGGGATACTGTGCCTCATCCGAAAGCCTTATAGGTTACCATGTTTGATTCCTTTTTTGTATATTGTATTTTTGTGTATTTTTCCTCGTATATATGATATATAAAATTTATTATAACACACATAACAATAAGTGGTCTATTATGCATTGTTGACCTTGTGTGTTCAAGAATAAGAAAAATTACTAATGGAGGAAGGCAAAATAGTGAAATTGACTACTTGTTTTAAGAATAAGAAGAATAAGGTTAATTAGAAGGGAAAGATGTCTGCTAAGCCAGTTATAAAGAAGGAGTTCAAGTGTTTTTACTATAAAGAAAAGAAGGGACACATGAAGCAAGATTTCCCAAGGTTTAAGAATTAGCTAGAGAAAATAGGTAATTATTTTGCTTGGTTTGTTATGGATCTAATATGACTAGTATTAATCTAACACATGGTGGATTGATTCTGGAAATGCAATCCATGTTTGTAATATCATATAAGGTATGCAAAACCTAAGGAGACTAATCGGAAGTGAACATGGCATATATTCAAAAAGCAAGATGGGTTCACATATATATCTATAGAAACCATTCAATGAAAGAAATGTTTTTAACAATATGAAATTTTGTTTCTTTATCTATCCTCAGTTACTTATGGCTGAGGTTTTCAAAATCAAATCATTCACTTAATAACATCACAAAATCATAATCAAGTACCTAAACCTCTAAGCCCAATTGGCTGCCTCTCATGTCTTAAAGAATTAACACTTAATCATCACAAACATTTGACTCTACTTTTGAAAGATTCATGCCTAGAGATTGACACCTATCATACTACCTTTGTAAGATCCGCTAAATTTAATTAATTAAATAAATAAATAATTAATAAATACGGGTAGTGAGAGGCTTTATGGCATTAAATATTGATTGATATGATGTGGAAAAGTACTAGCTTAAATAGTTGAGAGTACTTGGTTGTGTTCTGAGAACTTGGGTTTAAGTCTTATGTATGCCAATTGTGTGTTATTTAATTGTTATTATTTTAATAATATGCTTGATCGTGATGAGTGATAATATAATCCTATAATTATAGGAATTATCACGAAACATGAATTGGTTGAATGGTCATACATTGATTGACATATGCATGGTTGTGTGATCGAACCTTAGTAGAGAAGGGAGAGTGGAGAAAGAGAATTGAAGGAGGAATATCGAGCTAAGGAGAATTGAGATCAATGACTCAAAGAATTGGGCGCATTTGAGCAAGGAATCCAGGTTAGAGGAGCTGTATCATGTGTTTATTTTAACTGTATTGTTTCTTGACTGAATGGAATGCATGTGAACCTTGATTTCTGCCAAAAATATGATAAATTTTGGTGTTTCTAGAAGTTTCCAAAAACCGCATGGCGGCATTGAAGACCCGCCAGGCGACGCATGCTGCAGAACCCAGTTTATGGGTTTCCTCTATAAACTGCTTGGCGGCTGTATGTGTCCCGCCAGGCGACGCGAACTGGTTTGGCCAGTTTCTCATGGTTTCATGATTTTTTGTGATGTGTATGATGCTTGAATTAGTTATTATATATGAAATTGCGTACTTGTTTATTTAATTATGTGTTTGTAATTGTATGACTAAGGATAATTATGATTATGGAGATAATTGGGTACTAGGGTTCATGTGGGGCTTGCGAAGGAATGAACCAACATGACCTATGTGTATGATTTATGATATGATGCATGAAAGTAATTCCGAATTGAATAAATATGATGTGTTCACCCTATAATTATGTCAAGATGAATGTTGGAAGTGTTGATTTGGGGTTTTAGGGTTTATGCAAGTGCAGAACAATCTGGGATTTTTTCTAGAACTGTATGCACCGCCTAGCGGCGCATGAACTACCGCTAGGCAACTCACGTTAAAACAACCCAGTTTCTAAGTTATTGTTAAAAAATCACCTGGCGGTGAAGAGCTACCGCCTGGCAACGCGTATGGTGTTTTGTTCACGGAAAACACTATTTTTCGTGTTTTCGCGGAGCAGGTATTGTCGGGCGCTGTTTTTGTATCGCCAGACGCCACCTTCCTGACTTCTGGGCGTTAGGCACCACCATTTTTCTAGTTTGTGCAGTTTTCGTAAAACTGCATTTCCTGGTTCTTTAACCATCCGATTTAGGTGAAATTTTGACACCTGGTCCATAACATGTATTTGTTCACTTTTAACGGTGGAGATTTGATTTTGAGTTCAATAGCTAGAGATATATGTTACTCATTATTGCGGGTTTTGAAGTCTTTAAAAGGCATGAATAAGCTCTTGACATTTTCAAGTAACTTATAATGAAGCATGATTGGGTTATGTTGTAAGTCTCTATGAATTTGAATGTTCTTTTGGGTTAGTCACATGTTGAGAATTGGTTTATTTGTGAATGCATGTGTGTCAATATAAATTAACTTGTTGCATAGGAGAGGCGATAATATTGCTTTATATTTTTTTTAGCATACGTTATTCGTAAGTTGGAATTGAATGCTATCATGGATTTAAAGGGTGGAATATATATATATATATATATATATATATATATATATATACATATATATATATATATATATATATATATATATATATATATATATATATATGGGGATTAATGCATATGATATATTGTGATACTCGTGTACGCGTATGACGAAGCCATATAAATTGAGATTGTGCATGGGAGTCATGTTGATTTCTCGAAACCTATATTCTTGATTGTGGATATGCATAATTCTAAGAGTAGGATTGCTTTTACTGTGTTCTGGGTTCTTAAAAACCAGTACTCCGCAAGTACTGGTGTAGCGCTTGGCAATGGAGTATTGAAGCGTGTGGTACTTGGCGGTAAGGCTTGTCCCACCAAGCAATACTTGCAGAAAAAGTAGCATTAGAGGCGCTTGGCACCTGGTGGCACGTGTCCCCCGCCAGGCAGTCTGGAAGTGAGCTTCGCATGCCGGCTCCAGAGCAGCACCAAGCGATGATGCAAAGGCATAAGCTTTGTCTGCTTTGGATGTGCGTGGTCTACAAAGCTTTGGTGATACCTCGAAGGTCGGCTTACTGAATTCCTTGCGTTGTGGATCGGAACGTATCCCTTGAGTTGTGGCTCGGGATAGGGGTTAAGCACATGACATTCCTTGAATTGTGACTCGGAATGACATCTCTTGAGTTGTGGCTCGGGATGCCGGATGAACATGAGGAACTCTTGAGTTGTGGCTCGGGTTGGCGAGTGTTGCCAGTGTGAGTGTGCATGTTGTGGTGCGTACGGTGGATCCAAATAGGTTGTCGTCCTTGGTATGAGACCAACGAGTTTGGTAGTCTTAAAACGTTATGAATGTTATTCGTATTGGGAACTCCACTTAACGTTACACAGTGTGGTCCGTAGCAAGGTTTCCCGCACATGCTCTACCAGTTGTGGCTGGTAGGTGTGGCAGCAAGACATCTTGAGGTACTCATCAGAAGACGTAGAACACGGGTAACATGGTGGTGGCCATGTGATATGGAATCAAAGGATGGAATTCCTTTGGTGTGTTTGTATGTATATATATGTTTTATATATATGATTGTTTAATTGTTAGCTCACCCTATCTGCTTGTGTTTGGCGATGATCGTGTACGTGGTACACGGGAGCAGATGATGTTGCAGGTGGATCTGGTGAGGCATATAGCTGGAGCGAGGCTAGTATGGGAGAAAAGAGTTTTCTGAGTTTTATGTTTTATGTTTCTAAATAAATTGTAATATTTTATATTACTAGACTTTGATGATTGTAATGAAGCTTATAATTATGGTTTTAAAGTTTATTCTATGATGAATGAAAGTTTTAAATTTC
>Ga0214542_1005856_pt1 | contig 23019 bp, 12 predicted proteins | sample CNSS1metaG_FD_160096 | JGI IMG/M metagenome (GOLD analysis project Ga0214542, IMG submission 160096) | Root nodule microbial communities from cowpea collected in UCLA plant growth center, Los Angeles, California, USA - CNSS1 | ecosystem: Host-associated > Plants > Roots > Nodule | place: USA...
ATATAATATATATATATATATATTAAAATAAAATATAGATATATTGTTTATTAGATCTCGTACACAATAATAATAAATAATATTTAAATAATTAATCATAGGTATTTTTGATAACAAAATAGTTTAAAAAAATAATACTATTTTATACTACCCTTTTAAATGAAAATAATGAAGTGTAATATTATTATTCGTTTTCTGAATGATTAAAATTAAAAAATAACATTTGAATATGACTTGGTTTAAATTTTAAAATTGACATATATGATTAAAAATTTGAATTAAATTTTTTAGTTAAATATTATATTAAATGAAATGCTTTAGTTTTTCTATTTGTAGATTTATGGTAAAAAAATTATATGTTACTATATTATATGTTATTGTATTCATTTAGCTTGTAAATATATATACTAAAAGGTATTTAGAAATTGAAAAAAATTTATACTTCAAATCACTCTATTTAAGTATAAAAAATTTAATTATTTAAGTGAAATATAAAAAATAATAAAATTTTAATATTTAAGTGATGTAATTTAATGTATAAATTATAACAAATTAGTTTAACATGTATATATAAGTATATATATAAGCTTAATTATATTATATTTGATTATGAATATAATATTTAATTTTAGAATTATATAATATAAGAAAGTTAAAACTTAATTTTTGTGTATATTTTTATAATAATAGTTATTAACTATAAATAAGTAGTATTTTCTTTACATTGATTTCTTAAAATTAATGTAGTACATCATATAATCTTTGTAGTTATTTATAGTATTTTGTTGATTTACTTGTGATTGATGTAAAGAATGACATTAATTAATGGATGGGTAGAAGTTCTACGATTAAGATATTTTTAGTTTATTAGATTACTTTTAATTAATTGTTATTGTGTAGTTAGGGTTGAATTATTATTCTTTATTTATTATTGTTTAGTAAACCAGTATTAAATAAAAAATGTGTTTCCTAAGGTATTATTGATTATTTTGTGGTAGAACAATATTAAATAAAAATTGTGTTTGCTAAGATATTATTGCACTGGTCAATTTATTTTTCTGTTTTCTTTTAACTTAAGATTAAGAAAATTATTTTTTTAAATGAAATGTATATATATTTCATAATGAAATGTATATATATTTTAAAATGCAATGTAGATATATTTCTTATTATGAATATCGTACAAAATGATAATACATAATATTAAAATATTAAAATAATTAATCATAGGTATTTTTGGTAATAAAATACTTTTAAAAAAAATTATTTTATACTACTCTTTTAAATGAAAATAATAAAGTGTATATTATTATTTTTTTCTGAATGATATTAAGATTAAAAAATAACATTTGAATATGACTTTGTTTAAATTTTAAAATTGACATATATGATCAAATTTTTAAATTAAATTTATTAGTTAAATATTATATTATATGAAATACTTTAGTTTTTTATTTATTTGTAAATTTATGACAAAAAAATAATGGTACTATATTCATTTAGTTTGTAAATATATTACAAAAAGATATTTAGAAATAGAGAAAAAAAACCAAATAATACTTTTAAAAATAAAAGATAAGACAAGACAAATAAATGTAAGGAACATATGATCTAATAATACAAAATTTAAACTATTTAAAATATCGGTGCATCATAATCGTTTTGTTTGTTTGTTTTAAGTAATGAATACTACAAATAGATAAGACTATAGATCAATACTACAAATAATAAATAATGATAAGACTATAACTTAATATTTGACGATGACTTTGTTTGTTTGTTTTAAATTATAAATTTGACACTATAATTGATTAGTGTTTTGTAGTAAAATAATATTATTATATGATTAAAATTTACAATTAAATTTTTGAATTATATATTATATTAAAATAAATATGCAATATGATTTTTTTAAAACAAATACAATACAAAAAGTTAATAGTCAAATTTTTAAAATAGAGAATAATTAAAAATGTATTGACATTTGGAATCAGAAAAATATAAAATTAAACTTAAAATATTTTAAATAAAATAACATGTAAACATAATAAAATGTAAATATATTGTGAAATGGATGTGATTCCTAATAAAAAAGTTAGAGTATCATGATTTTGATACTTCTTTACATTTAGAGGCCTTTGTTGTTGTTTTTTTTATAATTTTTGTTTCGAGAAAATTGTATTATTGTTATTACATTTATATAAATACGTTATATATATATATATATATATAAAATATGTAGGTGTAATATAGATATAAAAAGTTGAATAGTATAAAAATATATTTAAATAATTGTATTTTTATATGCATTTTTAAATGTAAACATTTTGCATATTAAAATATATATAATAATAATTAAGTAGATGTATAATTATGAATTTAAGAAATTATTTTATATAATGTTGACATAAATAAATAATTGAAATGATTATTTCTTGTGATTAAAAGTTAAAAATAATAATTAAATATTTGTATTGTATTCTAAAAGCTAATTACATGTTTGATTAAGGAATTTTGAATATTATTTTAAAATTATTTTGAATTGAATAGTTATATTACAATTGTTTTTAAAATTTGTAATTATTTTTTATATAATTTTTCTTAAAAATATATAGATTAGTTATACCAATTTCAATTTTTAAGTTGAAGCAGTCTAACTAAAGACTTTTTTTAAGATGTGAGAATGGTTGGTGTGCATTTGTGCAGATTTGTGCAGTTGTGTGAGTTTCTCTAGCTTATCTACTTTATTATTATTGTTAGTTGGAATACTTTATACATAAATCTTATAAAAACACAATATTTGGTAAAATTCCAAACATAGAGTGTACAACAAATAAATATCTACGATGCACACTCACTTCTTTTTCATTAAATATAATATTATTGTTACTATTAATATATTTTATCATCACAATCAAATACTTTAATTATTTTAATGGTTATATTAAATTGTTATTTTTTATTCGACTAAAGGTCTCAGATTATAATTTTTAATTTCTGTGTCAAATATTTTTAATTAAATTCTTATCTGAACCTCTTCAATCAAGACATGACCACAAGTTATATACAAGTATAATTATTTAGTTATAAAAAATAATAGTATTTAAATCACTTACTTATGTAAATAAAGTGAATTAGTATGTAAATAAATTTTTTAAAATATTAATATTCAAAATTAATTGAAATATATACTGCAATTAAAAGACATAATAAAATTTATAGATAAAATATATTACATATATATATAAATATAAAATTATTTAAAGTACATTAAAGAAAGTTATTTACATTTTAGAGAAACATAGAGTCTGTAACGGAATTTTCAATACAATTGTTTTCATGCAATAAAATTTGAAAAACAAACTTCTTACAACATTCTTTTCTTTTCTACCGTCAAAGCCATTATGAGAGAATAATCTGTGTCACCAGCCAAATCCAACATTAGAATATCGTTAGTACAACACTTGAGGGTGAGTGTTTTTGCTTTGCCTACATAGTTTCCAAAGCGAACATCAATACCAGTTTCAAAAGTTTAAGTAATTGATTAAACTAATCACGTGACTGTTCGTCTGATTAGAAAAATTGATTAAAGTAATTACCTAGGCAACTATTTGTACATCAATGTTCACGGTCCTACGTGCTTCTGCTTGGCCACTGATTCTTACTTCGTTGTACTTTTGGCACCCCACATAAATTTGGCAAGCTACTTTCCCTTTGATAATAATAATAACAATACCCATAATAATAATAATAATAATAACGATAATAACTTTACTAAAGCTACAAATATTAATAATAATAATAATAATACTATGATTAATAGAAATAATATACCAATACAAATGGTAAAACACACATTAAATAATTATTTATCATCTAATTAAACAAACACATAAAACACACACATATAAAGAAATGATAAACATGATTGCTTGTATTATTAATCATCACTCATTATTAAGTTCACCAACAACCTGATCAAACCACATACTCATTCATTCAAATTTGATAACTTGAAAGAAAAAGAAAAAGTTAAGTGCTACTAAATAGGTAGAGGGTTCTATGGGAGCCCAGATTCTCTACTGGTTTTTTTGGTAGTGTCCTCTATTGAGCATTAAAAGTACACTGTACTGATATTTTAAATATCTTTTTAATATATTTTAAAATGTCAAAATAATGGTAATCAGTGTATTATGAAGGTACAATAGAGAAACAGTACAAAAAAACCAGCAGAGAATCCAAATTCGTACTCTTACTTTCCCCATAAAATTGCAGTTTTCCATTATCACACATCTCACCCTATAAATACATATATGCTCACAAATTAATAAAGAAATCACAATCCCTACTACCCACACACCCAAATTGAAAACCACAAGTTGTTCAAATATTTAGACAACACCCACATGAAAGATAAAAACGATAAAGGAGAATCCTACCACCACAGAGAATATGGAATGAACTAAAATAACCCACCCACCAAGTTAACCTCACAACACAATATATATATATATATATATATATATATATATATATATATATATATATATATATATATATATAAATATATATATATATATATATATATATATATATATATATATATATATATATATATATATATAATGAACTCTACTTAAATAACAAAACCCTCCAACCAAATCATATACAAAAACAAACAATCACATAATTAAAAGAATAAAGTCAAATATAATACCAAAATCCAACAATGAAAACAAACTGACCTTCGTTGCTGATACTTCCTACAACCTGCTACTTCGATAAACCACGAACACCCCCTCTACTTGGATGAAAGACGAACGCACCCAATTCTTCCTCCCTTTACCTAACTTTTCCTTCCTTTGCCCTGCATTGATCAATTTACTTCAAATCGAAATGAGAAATCCCAAATATGAAAATTTAGAGATTTATAATTTATGCCCTAATTATTTTTTCTTTTTTATTTAACACCTATTATATTTCATGTCAATAAATTAGTCAACCACACGGTATTTATTGTACATTTGTCTGTATTTAATACACATCTAAAAAAAAAAAAAGACTCAATTGGAACAACTTTGAAATTGGAAACCCAAAATGAGATTTTTTTTTTTTTTACAAAAACAAAGACTTGGCATAAGATTAAACCTTTTATCAACTATGCGACCACCGAGTTAACTCTAATTTTCCATCATAATTCTAGACTTTTAGATACATCAAGAGCCCTCCATGCTCTATTTATTTATTATGTTTAGCAAATTTGACTTCCACGTCATTTTTGTCAACCGAAATAAATAATTATTCAACTGCGTTTTTTTTATCCGAGTCCCATTTTAAGCGAAAGGAAAAATGAAAGAAATTTTACTGACAAATCCTGCAAAAATTGATGATAGCCCGCTAATCGACAGAAGAAAAAAAAGTGTGATGACAAATAATTGATCAATAAAAAAATTAAAGGCTAAAATAATAATAACTTATACTTTTAACATAATCTTCGAAATTTAGTATGATCAACAATTTCTCTCTAGTGTGTTTCTAAAAGTAGAAAATCGTTTTAAAACTAGATTTTGTATTTAAGAGTTTGGAAGGCGGTAAAAAAACTTAAATCCGGTTCTGGTATGGATTGGGAGTGGGTGAAAAAGGGAAGAAAAGAGGGCAAAAGTACTAAAAAATTAAGTTAATTTGAATGTAGAAAAAAAAACAGTGAAAATAAATGAAAAAATTGTATATGTATATGTCAGTATAGTGAATTGAAGAATGTCAACTTTACTTTATCAGAAAAATGGGTATGGAGGAATGAGTAATTTGAAATCATAAAAATACAAATTTAGATGCATGAACACAAAGTGGTCTAACTATATAATCGATGTTGAGAAGAAAAAAACCACACCTTAATTTTTTTTTCTTTTCTTCACCTTGAACAAGTCTTCGCTTACTCTATTCTTCTTACCCTTGCCACTCAAACCTTCACTTCCAAACGAAAACAATGCAATTCCTTTCTGCACCCCCTTTTATTCTACAATATGGCTGCCTATTTATCCGAAGACACTGCTAGGGAGAACAAGAACGACAAAACTGCTAGTGCATGTTCAAATTCCCCAAATATGGAAAATAAGACACCTCCATATTGGGAGTTTGATGTGCAAATAAAACCTAAAAACCCGAGATTCATAAAGGCATCGAATTTAAATTTGAAGTTATAAGATCATATTATGAAAGTTAATAACTGGATCATCTAGAAAAATATGTGGTTAAAATACAATAAAATATATAAAACTATATAATGTAATTCAGTTTTTATTTCAGAAATTAATTGTTCTTATTCTTATATTGAAAAAATAAAATAAATGTGGAAAGAGTTAACTAACAACAAAAATAATGTAATTTTGCAGTTAGTCCCACGGTTTCAACAACTGGAAATGACCAATTATAATGTCCAACAAGAAAATTTGAGTTAGTAAACACTTGGCTTTTTTTCAACACCATTAACAAATTTGTCGGTATGATAGTTACACAGATTCCTCGTAAGGTGAGGATTACCACGATATAGACACTTCTATCTTGCCCAACCTAATAATCTTAAAAATGGTATGTACTTCACCACCACCGCTCGCTCCAAAGATTGAGATACAAAATTAAAGAGTTCAACAAACCCACTTTGACTCAAGCATAATAAGGACCCAAGTCAAAAGTAGTACCATGGCTAAAAACACTGGAACACATAAATACTGCTAAATACAATCCCTCACGTGTGGCGTCAAATCTTGCAGCTAATTAGAAGCAGGGACAGGAGGCCGACCTCGTCCAATTGCGAAGCCCCTTGTTCCATCTGGCATTCTTGGTCCAGGAGGAGGCTTGGATGCTTCGGCAGCGTGAGTTGATGGTGTACTTCCATGGCCTAGAACAATGAAACAGGTTATGAATACCACAAGGATTCAAATAATAATAATATTATAAAATGAACTGTCAATTAATAAAAGGGTACCCAGTCCATTTCCAGCGCGATATTTATGTTTTCTTGATCTTCCTTGATTTTTATACCTCTGCCCACCTTTATCCTTCGAAAGATGCTCCCCATCCTGAGTTGAAAGGAAAGCACAGAGGCATGTATTAACAACAATAACAGCAGCAACAATAAAGGGTTCTGAAATCGTAAGAGAATAATAGCAGCCAATGGATTCTATAGTAAAGGATGTACAGTTGCAAATCCAACCAGTAAAATTAAAATATTTCAAAATCGAATGGAGGGGATTCAAGCAGTTCCAGCATGCTTCTTATATTTGAAAATAGAAACAAGATAAAAAAAAAATGATTTCTCAAGCCAAACAAACCTATCATTTCCACACACAAAAAAAGAAATATAAAATAACAATTAAGATTTTATCCTTGAAAGACGAGGAGCCAACACTACTATGGTTTCAAAAGATTACTGACAGATAACTACAGGAGACTGCTAATAGTGAAAAACAAATGCAACACATACCTCATCCTCGTGTGTATCTTCATGATGCTCACTTGAGCCATGATTTTCCTCATCCCCTATTTGTTCAGATGCATGGCTTGAGCTATTCTTCTCAGAAGTAGGTCCTTTCCAAGCTTGTTTTTTGTGCCCATACTTTCCCTAAATAAAAAAAAAAAAAATTGTGATAAAAAACCTTTTACAGTCAATTAATCAAATGGGGGAAAAACAGCAACTAACCATTCGCTTGAGAAGTTTAACATGCATCCCATTTCTCCAGTCTTGTTCATTATTTAACATAGCCACCTGACACAGGATTGGAGTGGCAAAGACTAGTTAATCATCCACGCAATTATAGTCTCAATCATAATATACATAGACTGCAACTCACAGCTTTCTCAGCAGCCTCAATAGTCTCAAATTCCACAAGAGCATGTAACTACAATAAGAAAGTGACTTATTGTGAGTATAAAGTGAAATAAGGAAACAAATGGCAAAGAATATAGAACCTACGAGTTATTACTCTAAGGTTGATATCTTCTAATGGGTTGTTCAAGAAAGAATACAAAATGGAAAGCATAAATTGATGTTTCAATAGTCTGCATAGTCTCTGCCCAAGTGTCAGCAGGGTTGACGATGTTAATATACACAAGATTAATTTTATACAACCAACTTATGGTGGATGATGAATGACATTCTGAAAATAGAGATCACGCTCCAGCAAGATTTTATTTTTTGTCAAATCCAAACAAGCAGCAAAACTGATATCCAACTTAACAGGGAAAAAGTAAACACATTAGTAAGCTATGACCTTGGCTATTTTGGAGAAGAACTGCTAACAAGGTGCACACATTTCCGTAGTTTAAGGGCAGAAAAAAGATATATGTAAATTCATGCGTTATAAGAAATACAAATCATGGCTACAGGAATTTTCAAAATAATCACCAAAGTGACTCTGTAGATTGACAATAGTGACTAGTAGAGTGACTGAATTAATTATGTTCATCATGACCAACAAGGAGAATAGGTTTCTTTTTCTATTTCAAGGTGGAGTTGGGTTCAGACATGCACCATTCAATAATACATTTTTTTCACAGGGTAACCGTGGCTGAACTTTTAGAGACAAAAAACACTAAACCACAAAAGGACTTCTAAAAGGAAATGCAGCAATGCTGTAATCATTAACAAGACAGATGAAATCTTCGAAATGGAAATTTTGGTAAAAGGGAATATTGCAATGAAAAATGTGAGAGCAGTACAAATTTTGGGTCAGCTGTTAACATTAGATAGTTTCATACCTTATTACTGATCAACATTTCTTGCTTTATATGTTTTGTGGACTCTGAAGTAGAATATGGATCATTAATTGTTATCCTCTTTATACTGCACATTGAAAGAAATGTTAACGCCATTGCATATTTGGAAAAATAGATACACAGACATAACTTAAGGAAGAAACCTTACTTTCCAGCTTCATGGAATATTCGTTGAATGTTCTTCTTTGAATGATCTTCTGGCAAATTCTCTACCAAAACAGTAGATAACTAGAGCCAAAGAATAAGATCCAGATAGCAAAGAACAAACCAAATAATAGTAGCAGTCTCCTTGAAGTAAATACCTTATGATCTCTAGACTCATTGAAACGAAGTGGATGAAGCCGCTTGACCCTTTTCCCATCACTGCTAACAACCTGCAATCCCCATGAGAATTTTCTTTCCTTAGGTCTCTAACTCTAAGTATAGATTGCAATGCAGTTCAAGTAAAAACAAGGAAGGAAGCATCATACAAGCAGTGAAGACTCCTTCAGAGCAGCAACAATAAATGTCTGGTCTCGGGTGAGCTTCTTCATTTTTCTAAAAGAAGCAATTACGGATACAGGAACTGCATGAACATAAAGTAGGATTAGATTATTGCATATACAAACAAAAGTTTGTAGGCAACGGACAAATAATAATGACAACTATTTACAGCACTAGGATTAGTTAAATTAACACAAAAATCAATAAACGCTTCATTTGTTATCAGAATAAATCACCATTTACAAAATTTAATGCATGCAAAACTGCATGTATTGGATAACGCTTTTCAGATTAATACACGCAAAACAGCAACTCCCATTCTGCAAGGATTTCAGCAACATTTACATATAATGAAATACACTATCAATATCAGTTTATTACTAGGGCATCATCATTGATTATGCCATGTTCGATTTAGTGTGTATATGCTGAAGGTGGGGTGTTACAATTGCTACACCTTTCCATCTACACCACCGATCATCGTCCTTTAAAAAAATGTTTGGAAAACCAAAAAAATGGAAATAAGCCCATTTAACTTATGATCATCTCTGGAAAAGAGAAAATGTCTTATGTTCATTGGCAAATACATCTTTTTCCCTCTACCATCTCTAGAAAAGAGTAAATATCAACATCCCTATTTGTCGAGTGGTATAACTGAAAAACTAGTACATAAAAACAGTACTTAATAACGAGTCACTAAACTAAATATAAAGGTTAACAAAATCGTCACACTGCCTATTCAACTTATTAATCCTTTTTATATAAGCAAATTCGAAAGCCAGAACACTTAAGAAACAATAAAATTCAATAATTAACTTCCCTTTTGGTCTCTCACAAGAAATATAAATATATATTATAACCAGATCGTTCCACAATTCAAACTAACATATTCAACTTAGCAGCAAACTATTCTAATATTCAAACTTCAAAAAAACTTGAAAATAGTTAGATTAAGGAAATACACACAACTTGAGAATCGATAAGGCCGTAAATCATTTGAAGACCAAATTGTGAAAACTACAACAATTAAAATCAAATTGGTCCAAGACACTTAAAAGGTTTCCCTTACCAAACCCTTCCTTGTTCTTCTTGACAAAACCCAACATATACTTGTCATTAGGCAGGTTTTCATCGCTGAAATAGTACTCCACCTGTAAAACCAACAAAAAGAAGTCACTAAACAGAAACAAATAAGATACCGAAACAACAAAACCTAGTAAACACGAAAAAACGAGATTTCTAGGTTTTCAAGTAAACATGTCAAATTATTATATTCTCCGCACACGATACAACAATAACTTCCGCTCTTGAACAATAGGTCAGTATCAGAGGACGCCATAAACAAACCTGTTTATCGTCTGAGAACAGCAAAAGAAAGAAGGAGATACCTGCTTAATGATCTTGAGTTTGAGATCCTCCGTCGAGACAGCGGGCAAAGCGGCGTGATCGCGGTGCTCGAGGTGTTCGTCAGGGTCATGCTCGTCATCGTGCTCGTGGTCAAGGTCGTGGTCATGGTCAATCTCGTGACCGTGCTCTTCGTCTGAAACCATCGCGTGATTTTCAGTTTCCGCAACGGTGAGATCGGGACCAGCAGAGGGATCCACGAGCGGGAGAGGCGAGGCGGTGGCATTAACGGCCGTTGTAATGGCGGCGGTGGTCGAAGGGGGAACCTTTTCGCCGCCTTCCATTGAGGAGAGAAGAAACTCTCCCCGCCTTATATTCCGGTCTTTTCTGTTTCGACAGTGTTTCGAGTTCTCAGATCAGATCCTTATATAGGCAGAGATACTTGTTTGACATTTTGGTTCGGTCACCACCATCACCATGTTCAAATTATGACTTTATTTTTCTTTTATGGAAAGATTAACCGTTTTATTTTTCATTTTTTGTAATTTTGTCCCTATGATTATCCATATCTAACTAATAACCTATACTTTTTTTTTTACCTTCTTAATTTCATATTCTTGTAATGATTAACAAGTTTATAATTTTTCTATACAGAACAGTTATTTATAAAGATTAAAAAAATACTTTTATCACACAATTGTAACAATTATTAAAAATGAAAGCATTTTACCAATATTTTGTCTACATTTTTTTTTTTACTTTTTAGCTTAATGGAAAAATTACACATACTATTATTATATAGTTATAATTTTATAAAAATTAATAAAACTATATTACTTGTATGAACGTTTTTATTTACATTTTTTTTTCTAATTTCAATAAAATATTTTAATTACTTTTATTATAGTGGCTGATTTTTCTTATAACTAAAAAATGAAAAGACAAACACATAAGTACATGTGTTTCTATTATTGTATAATAGAAATTACTCAATTTTTTTGCTGAATATAAATATTTTTCCCATATACAACAAGATGCATCATCTTAATTTTCTGTTATTGTTTCGATTCAATTTTTATTGGAAACTATTTATAATTTTTTTAGTTATAATATTTAATAATAATTTGAATATTTTTTAAATAATCCTTCTTTGCATATATATATATATATATATATATATATATAATTTATTTTTTAATTTTAAGAAATATAAACACTAAGCATTTGTGACTTTGCTAGTAGGTATAGATGTTTTCAAAGAAAATTAATAAATGGCTTTTAAAGTAAAAAAAATTTACGTATTTCTCGTTTCACCAAGAAGACTTAATGAGCATGTATTAGGGTATTGAGTTTTATTGGAACAAGCAAAAATTAAATTAGTATACTTTTTAAACATTACTATAAAAGTTAATAAATTTAGACAAAAATATGAATTTTTTGTTACACATTTTCATAGTATTTTTTTAATACAATTAATTAATAAAAATGGTTCTTGGTATAATTTTAAAAATAAATACCATGTAAATCAATCACATTTACACAATTATCATATAAATTAATATAAGAACATTTTTCATCAAAATTAGAACAAGTTCAAATAACATATGTACACAGACGAGTTTATTGTCATTCTTATTATATAATAAATAATTTGCATTATCAAGTTGAAAATCAAAATCTAATACAATAAATTAATAGATAAATAGTTTAATTCTATTATATTGAATTTAACTCAAATACTAAGATTACTTAAGTTTGATTTTGATTGATTTAGGTCAACATCCCACGACATTTTAAACATTTGTTTTCCATCTAGAGTGAGTTACATTTGAAATAATAAATCCATGCCTTTCATCATTTAAAACTTTTAACTAAAATTTAATCAAATAAAACAAGAAACATATGATAAAAAATAATTAAAAATATAAACGTAACACAAAGATAAAAGAGTATACGTGATTAGAAAATAATATATAGCAAGAAAAAAAATTATATTGATGTAGATTTTGTGAGAGATGAATTGTCACTTAAAAAAGACTTAAACAGTCTAATAGTTATCGTTGATCCCATAAAAAAAACTTTAAAGAATGAATAAATAAGGTGAGGAAGATTTAAACTAACTAGTCGTATCAAATATCTTAAAAAATAACGATGTTTATTAGTATTATTATTTTTTTCTTAAATCGTATCTTATTTAATACTAATAAAAATTTAATATTCAAATGAAATTTGAACCAATTGTTTTAAACTAAACTTGTCTTTTTATATTCATTTTATAAATTAAATAACTTGTTTTTTTTTTTTCACTAATAAGTAGGCCTAACAAAGTTTTCCGATACCTTTTTTATTGACTGAAACGAATCTAAACAGACCTTACTAACCCATTTCACCATCTTGAACCAGCTCGAGAGATAAATCATAACTTTATATTATTATTTTTATTCACATGTCTATCTTTAGTCATACCCCAAAAAAACATTAGAAACAATATTTAAGAAAAAGTGTTGTCCAGCAAAGACACAGCTAATAAAAGCATGAGTGATACCCAAGAAGACATCTCTATTTTTTTTTTCTTGACATGAACTATATAAACTTAATCTCAGTTCACATACAATATTGTTACGATGGAGAATATGAGCGTTACCTACAATCTCAACCCAAAGTAACCAACTCTGCATGGTTGCAATAAATAAAGCCAGAGCAAAAGAAAACCTTTTACACAAGAACCAAAGCAAGACCCAAAATCGCAAGCCCAAGCCTGAATAAGGCAAACCCACGAAGCCCGTTGGAGTTAGAAAACCAGACCCTGACATCATCGACCACAGGCCCACACAGAGAACTCATGTCATCACTTCTGGTGTTGTAGTATATGCTGTAGAAGGCGATTCTTGTTCTCTCAGCCTTGGCAGTGAAATTGAGGTTAGCAGTTTGGAAGGTAGAGTTGGAATTGGGGGTGTAGTGAATGTTCTGAGCCTGGTCACCGGCAAAGGCCATGACAGCAAGAGGCTCTTTGCATTTGTCATTAGCATGTCCCAGTGAGAAGGTCAAGCTGTAGGGTTTGTCAGGTTTGGTCTCAACCATTTGGGAGATTATGCCTTCTTTTCCTGATAGCAACTCAACCGCTCTTCTGCCTTGTGGAACAGAGTAATGATCGGAATCAATGTAGCGGACGGCACGGTTGGATTCCACAATCCAACCTGGTAGAGAGGAGGTTTCTTCATCCAAATTTGTGGGAAGCAACACACCCAGTGAAGTATTGGTAAACATCCATGGCCCCTCTTCAAAGTCCCCATTGATCACTGCGTTTTCTGCAAATCTCAACACAACAACACAACAACACAACATTATAATCACGGGGTATGAAAAATTGGGGATCGATTTAAGATTTGTATATAGAATAACACCTTTGGGGGATTTGGGGGTGAAAAGCTTTTTGATGGCTATGTTGTCGATGATGGGGCCACAAGTGGGGTCATCCTCCATGCCGGGATTCTTAAACACCAACCTAAAAGTGTCTTCCTCCGCGTTGAAAGAAACGGCGTAAGGGTTCCAACCCTGGACGTTGTACAGTGTCTGGAGGTCTATGGTCTGCGATGCAGACGCAACCGACACGTTGATGGACTCCAACTGGGCGCACGTGCGAGCCGCACAAAAGGTGACCGAGTAAATCGAACCTTTCTCCACCGTTACCTCCTGGCTCATCTCAGCGTCATTGCCCAGCCTCACCGCGTGTCTACCCTGCGGTACGATGAGGATCATCCCACCCTGTTTTTGCCCCGACTCCACTAGCTCAACGGTGCCGTTTGTCTTCCAGTTAGGCACTTCGCTGGGCCCCTCCACTATCGCCTCGTTCGGAAACCCATTTGATGGGGTAGCCTCGAAATCTCCATTCGCCACTAGCCCTGCATGCATAATGCATCACACTTTATTTAATTTTTTTCTCTATCCCTTTCTCCTCTTCACTGCACCACTGTTTTCCATTTATAATTACATTCATTTCAAATACCACAATGCATTATCTTTTGTATCCACAGTTTCTATTAAAACACGTCTAAAACTATTTTTTCCCATCATGGGCCACGCTCTAATATGAACTCAATTGCTTTAAATTTATATTTCCTTTTTCGGTGATGAACATTTAAGTTTCTTTAAAATTTAAATGTTACATTACATCAAGCTGGTTCTGATACTTTTTTAATATAGTTCTGAAAAGAAGTTCCCTTAGATTCGACTCTTCTTTAGTTAAAATCATTTACTTGAGAGAAGTTATTAAAATTTACTATGGTTGGGTATTAAAAGAAACACTCCTTTTAATGATTTGTGCAATCTTTTTTCCCTTAAGCTAACGTTCAAGTTGAGTTAAGGTCAATATCATTCTTAATACCAATAAAAATAACATAAACCATAAACAAAGTAACGTTAAAAACTTAAAACATGGGACCCAACACAGATTAGACCTTAACACGATTACATTCCAATCTCAAATAATTCGAGGTTCCTCCAAAATCAATCCTAGCATCATTCGTTTTCCTTGACAACTTTATCAAAAGATTAAATAAAGTACGAAGTTTGCAATGTGAAAAATCTATCCCGTCCCTCCTCTTATTACTTTCTGAGACATACATGGCACAGTAGGAGACGAAAAGTAGCGATATCATTAAGTACGTTTAGGTGGTTAAAGTGAAAAAATATTTAAATAAAAAACATCCAAAAAATAGCATAAGCCATGGCCCATTAGTGTTTGAAGCAAGCAAAGCATCAAGCACAACATAAACACAATTTATTTTAAGGTGATAAAAAGTATGGGGCCACATATTGCTCTCAAGGCATTTTCAATAGGTAAGAGCCGGCACAATTATTGTCAAAGTGTATCCACAAGCACATGTTCCCACCCCATCCCACAGGTAATTCCAAGTTCCAACCAAACGCAATGCAATGAAATGCAAATTAAGATTTATGCTGAGGTAGAATGTAACAAGTATCTGCGTCGTTTTGCAGTGATTGCACCTTACCCATATCATACTTTCCAATTTATATCTGGTCCCGTCCCTGCATTTATGTTTTTCACAACAACAGCACCAACTCAAATACAAAAACACAATAGACTTTCACTATAATAAGAATTCCCTCATCGAAGAATGGACCTCAAGAATGTGAAAGCCCACATCGGAACAACAAAAGAAGGAGCAAACTTTCAAAAATGCCAACTTGCGAAGTAGCTTAGAAGCACACAATGACTCAAATAGTAACAAAAAAAGGGATCAGACTAAGCTACCACTCAAAAGGGCCTCAAAATGAGTATGACAACTAGCCATGGGGACGACGAGGATGTGAAAGCCAGCAAAAACGACAGAAAAACGATGTTGACATGGAACAAATCGATGTATGGTCCAATCGAAAATTTATATCATATAATCCTTACGATCATTTTCTTTACAAAAACATCAGTGACACTTAACAATGTGTCACATTTGGTATCCATCCATGGTTAAAGTCCTAGAGTTCGTAATTGAATCCACTTGTGGGTCCTAACGCATGCTGCCACTGACTAGGCTCCGCAAATCCTTTCACTCTGACCAAAGGTGAACGAAAAAAAGCACTTTTTTTTTTCTTACCGTGTCTTTTCTTATTTAACTGAGCATGGGAATGGTGGAGGATAGCGACCTACGCGACAATAATAGAAGTAAAAGTAATTTTGGGGTAGCGTCCTTTACGGAAAGGTCCTCGCACTTTGGTCAAGATTGGAGGAAAAAAACGTGTATTGGGTGGCGGGAACACTGTGTCAATTCGGTCATTTCGCATCCCTAGGCTAAAAGCTCTCTCCTTTCGGACCCATCTCCTTCTTTAGTCAATCTCTACTACACTGGTTATCATTTTCCTTCTCCTACTATATCAAACCACTACCTAGTTTCATCATATATTTTTAAGGTACCTTGTGGGTGCTTCCTTTTTTATTTACATTGCTAGTTTTCAGCCCCACATGCTACTATGCGTCCATAATTGCACGATGTGATGTTATACGGTGGATTTAGATATCTAAATGTCACAATACCAGCTTGTACCCCCTGCCCCAAAAAAGATCATAAGCAATCAAAGACTTTTTATTTGGTACTAGAGTCAGTTCTTCTAATTTAATAAGCTTAAATGTCACCTAATCTTTCACTTCATTACTATATTCATCAAATTCCTATCACCAATCATACAATGCTCTCGTAAAAAATATATATACAATGCTCTACTCTTTTTATGCAGTACTGACTTGCACAGCCACACTGATATGAGTATCATCAAAAACTGTTTATAGAGAAGCAACTAAAAAAACACATAGATAAAGGATTAAATCGTTTTTAGTTAAAGTTTCAAGTTTATATTGAAAAACACTCCTCTTTTCTAGTATCTGTAGTTTACAGATTATGGATTAGAAGCATACAACGCGTTAACTTTCAAATCACCCAATGCTATTTTCTTTTTCAATTTTTTGCCGTCAAAATTTTCTTTTGTTGCGTTCCATCATTGGGTATAACTTTAACTAACATTCCTGCTATCACGGACTGTAGAGAAAGATTAGTAGGGATATGACACAAAAGTAGAAGCTCCCTTCAGAAAATGAAAAGCGAAATTAAAATAAGAAGATTGGTCATAAAAGTAATGATAGCTAGTAAGAAAAAACAATTTATCAAAACAAAGAGGAAGGTGGGCCTTCTGTGTTGAAAATCATGACCGTGGTGACCTGAACATTAAGTTCACTTCACTTAGATGTAAAACACCTTAAAAGCAGTACAGCTATGTTAAGTTATTGAAGGTGCAAATATGTTAAACATAAGGGAATCTGTTCCTAAGTTTGAATCAATAGATTCACTCTCTTCTTTCTATAACTGGCACATCCTTAATGTTGAACTCCAGAAGTTAAAAATGGTAGCAGGATTACTGACGAAAACAACACCCAGAAATTGCCCCATCATCCCCACCCAGAAAGCATCAGACACAAATTACAAGCATTTCATCTTTGTACCACGCATTGGAAAGGTAACTAAAAACCCACAGAAACCATAGAGAAGTTTACACTAAAAGAAGAACATCTATACCAAACAACAATTGCAAAAGCAGCTAGCGAAATATCAGATCTCGGGTCATGAAAAAGAGGAAAACTTGAAAAGTAGCAGAAGTGAAAGAGAGACATTACCATCTTCTGCGAAGGTTGTGAGAGACAAGTGGGAAAGGGTTAGAAGTGTGAAGATGGAGACCCATTTCATTGTTGTGGAGCTCCGAGCCATGTATCTGCACGCCCAGAAATATTCTCTCTTTCTCTCTCTGATACGCGTAGGGTACTACTACTGTGTTTTTTTGAGGAGTGCAAGGCAAAGGCACACAGAGTAGAGGAGTGTGTGTCCTTTTTATACAAGATTCTCCACCGTGCCAAGCTCTCTCTTTTCCCTTTGGCTTAGGTGAAAACTAGTACTTTATTAAAATAAAGTTTGTTTCAGTAATTATTAGTACTATATTTGACAAAACTTTCTTCTCGTATGGATGCAGTGTGAACGTGAATTTGATTTTTTTTTCTTCTCCTCTAATTTTAGGGAACAGTGTTGTTAATATAACATCGATATATTTTATTTGATGTAGGGTACACATTGTGTTTTTACGGGTTTTGAGACCCCGGTCTCCCGGTGGGGCCCTTAATTTCCACCGCCGTATAACGCCACACGACAGTATTTATGTAAGTATATATCTGGTAGATACAGTGTTCATACTATCGTATATCCCGTGAGTTTATAATTATAATAATGACAAATATTCTAAACAATACGATTTTGTGTGAGAAAGAGTAAAATAAAAAATATATATATTTTGTCTGAATAAAAAGAAGAGAAATCACATAAAATAATGAGGGTTTTTTAATATATCATCTTTTTTTTTCTGCAGTTTTATACAATCATAGTATATTTCAAATTGATTACAAAAGGTCTCCATGTCTGCATGTCATGTTTGACTTGTGATCTTAAAAGCACTAACCAGGGAATCAGTACCGTTTGTTTCTAAAATTTTGTTTTTAGAAGTATAAAAGAAATGTAATTTCTTTCTACGATGATTAGTATTCAGCAACTATATTTTCGAATTTCTTTTTTTTTTTTGCTACACCAAAGTTTTATATAACAGAATTCCATATAAATACTTTTCTTAACAGAAAATATCAAATTTCTTTTAACAGAATTTCTTTTCGAATTTGTAAATAATTTTCTTAATTCTCCAATAATTAAAAAAAATATCAAATTTTTAATTATAAGAAGTTAATCCAAAGCTTGTAAGAATAGCTTTTGGGCTTCAAAAGTTTGGCGTTGGAGGCAGTATGGGCTATATTTGCGGCCTTATTTATTAGGGTCCATCACGAGAATCATCTGGAACACTTGATCTTGCTGTCCAACTGTAACTCAAAAATCAAGGTGATAACCATTATTCAGCTAATTAAGAAACCAATCTCTTTATCTAAAAAAATGTACTTTTTGAACATTTTTATTCTTCCTTATTTTGTAATGGTAAAATTTTATCACTAAAAAAATAATTATTATATCCTCTAATTTTAAATTTTAATTAATAACTTTTTATGTTTCATATATTTTTTCTATTCAAACATTTTATTATTGTATGTTTTTAATTTCCATTTGTCATTTTCTCTGAAAAAAGTGGTTCAATAAATTTTAGATTGATGAAATTGGAACAATAATCAAACATGCAAATAACAACTTAGCTTATAAAATTTATAATTCTCAAAAAAAAATATTTTTTATCATTTTATTTTATTTTTTAAGATATTTATCAAAGGAAATATCTGTTTTGTTAAATACAATTTTAATATATAAAATCACAAAAAATAACAATGACCAAACAATATTTTTCAAAGTATATGGACCAAACAATGACCAAGTTTTAACTAGGGACTATTTTCAATTTTAGGTCAAATTTAACACACAAAAAACATATTTTTTTCCTAAATTTTATCATCTAAAATTAAAATTTCTTTTATAATCGTTTTTTGAAAGCTTTTAAATCTTTATCTTTTACATTATGATTAATGGTAGTAGTAATAAAAAATATATTATTATTAATTCTTGGATAAATAATTTTGTGATTTTACATTTTTTATATTACATTATATTATATATATATATATATATGAATAAAATAAAATAAAAAATTTCTATAACATATCTCTTTTATTTATCATATTTTCACAATTCTTAGAAATTCTCAACACTCATAATATTTTGTATTATGGTTATATGACCTCTAATATTACATATTGTGTTGTGACTCTTAAAATTTTATAAATTTGTATCTCAATTAAGTCCGCATAAACTCTCACGATTTAAATACATACTTAAATAAATGTGGATCGTACTTCATACAAATATTGAAACGTTTAATCTCAAGCCACAATTGATTTAGAAATTAATTTATTAATAATTAATAATTCTATACATTTGTTTTTACATTGTCCAATAAAAGAAATATTTAAAAAATGAAATAAAATAAATTAATTTCAAATTTAAAAGAGGCTAGAATTTCTTATTACCGTCAAAAATTTTAATTTATAATACTCTATATTTGATGATGAAATTTATTAATTGTATTCAATAAAGAATAAAAAACTAAATTATTAAAATTATGACTTTGAAGATAATCCGTTAGAATAATAAAGGAGAAAAACGGGTGTCGCAACCGGAATCGCGACGGGACGACGAACCAAAACAGAAAATAGGTTTAAAAAAGATTTGGAGTCGCCACCATAGTTATTCTGGAAAACTATGGAAAACCATAAAAATAAAATAAGCCTACGAAAAAACAGATTTTTGGATCCGGGAGTCGGTTACGTGTAGGGAAGGTGTTAGCACCCTACAACGCCCGCCCGAAGGCGGTACCTTTAATTAAAAATGCAAAGTTGATGTGGTTTTCAAAATATTGATTTTCCCCAAAAATAATGAGACAAAAATAATACTAAAAACAAACAAAAATATTTTTTAAGTTTTTGGGCCCGACAAGGATTGACCTTGGTCCTACGTATTCTCATTAAAAATGAGAAATCAGGTTACGTAGTTCTTTAAAAGCTTGTTTGTTTGCAAATGTTGATGTTTTTATGTTTTGAAATTTTATATTTTTTTGGCATTTTCGAATTATTTGAAAATAGGTGTCACACGACGCGAGCGGTCGGACAGACACTAGAAGGGAAAGAAAATTATTTTTTGTATGTTTAGAAAAAAAAAAAAAGCGTCACGCGGTGCGAGCGACCGGACAGACACATCGGAGTGAAAGAGAACATTTTATTTTTTATTTTTTTGATTTTTCATTATTATATATTTTTTTGCAATTTTGATAATTTTCAAATATATTTGTTTTTGTTTTTTTTTTATAATAATAAAATAAATAAAAGGATGAAAATATTTAAGAAGAAATAAAAGTGGAAAATAAAATGTGGGGTACATGAGTGATTAGTGAGGGTGCACAAAGTAAATACAACAACAAACCCAACAATAGGCAAAGATATGGGTGCATGAATATCACACGTGGGAGGTGTATGAAGTAAGAGGTGGGGTGCGTGCAGTAAATAAAGGGGTGTGCTAGGCAAACACAAGATGGAGGTGCAGAGATTAAAAACGGGGGTACACGAAGGAGTTCCTAAAGTAAAGAGGGTGTGAAAAACAATTAACACAATCCAAATAGGGGGTGCAGAACGTAATCAACATTCTAGCCCAAAACGAAATAATGGTTGGTGCAAGGTGAAACTATGGGGGTGCAAGGCGTAAAAACAAAAAAAGTCAGATGTGGCAAGTGAAACCAATTCACCTAAACCCTAGCTGCTGAAAAAAAACAAGAGGCAAGCCCCTTCCCTCTCTCCCTATCAACGTCCGCACGGGTCATTGCCCACCGACACACCACCTTCACCGTCGCATCACCACGCCACCGCACCATCATGCGACCGGCTTGCCGGCGGCCCCGTTGACGTCGGAGACGTCGCCCTCGTTCTCGGCGGCTCAACGATTTGTTCTCGCGCATGCATCGACTCCAACCCCGAAAGATCGTCACCTCGTCATCTCGCCACCACCGGCCACAGCCGTCGCGGGCGACACCGGTGTCCACCACGGTCGTTGGCGACGAGAGCCTATGCGACCTTCACTCTCCTTCCCCTCATGCGCAACTCGAACTGCTTCTGCGCGAACCCCAGGGCCACTGCCATTGGTGCTTGTACTCCGTTCAAAGCTCTGACTCGCCGCCGGCCTCGCCGCCGGCGATGGTTTCTACTTCTTTGTTCATCTATGCGCTATGATTAGACACGGCTGATTGGGGAAAATGAGACTTGAGTGCTTGGCACTGGAATGGGGTTCCGGTTTGTTGGTGACCGTGTGGGAGGGGTTGGTTTGTGGTGTGAAGGAGATGATTGAAGGTGAGGTGAGGGATAATGGATTCTGTTTTGTATTCTTGGGCAGGGGAATGGTGTGATGTTGAAGTGGTGAAGACGTGAATGGGGGATTTGTATGGGTATTTTCTTGAGTCTCTGTTTCGTGTTTTTGTGCAGATGGATGATTAAGATGAAGGGAGCGTGACAGTGATGGAGGAAGCAATACGAGGGTGGTTTTTGGAGGATTATTAGTGAAGAAGATGAAGGATGGAATGTGTGCGAGTTGTGTGAGGATGGAAGGGTGTGACGGCAGTGAGAGAGGTTGGTGATGGAAGAGTGTCATGGTGTTTCATTTTCAACCGTTAAAGCAACAACAGTTCCCACATACAAGCATATTTGAATCATGAACCAATAACAATGAAATACAGCCATCCCCACATGCAACTAATCATCATGCTCACACATAAATATTGAAGGTACAATGCTTACTTCTCAGAAGCTCCTGCTGGTGGTGGTCTTGGGTCTGCTCGTTCAAGTCTGTTGCCCCTTGTCTGAGCTGTTTCCACTCTTTTTTTCTCTTCACCTTCACCTTGTTCTCTTTTTGTGCTCTCACCGTGCGTGCTCTTCGGATGCTTGGAAGTTGTGTGTGTAGGTGGAGGAGAGTAGACTTTGGGTTGTTGTTTTTTCGGTTTTTGCAGGTGAATCATGATGGTGGCTATTGTTCCCTGTGAGTAAGTGTTGGGCCTCTCGGAAAAGATAAAGGAAAACGTGTTATAGGAGAGAAAGATTTCTTCATTGTTGGCGGTTGCGTGTTGATCATTGAGGAAATCCACAAGAACGACAACTTTTTGATTAAAAGAGAGGATATGTATGAAGATTAATGCATGGAACCGAGGGTTAATGCATGAAATCTACGTGGAGAAGCGACAATGTAAAGAGAGTTGCAGCGGGTAGGTTGTGCTGGTGCAGAGAAAAAAGGAAGCCTTTTTTGCATGTCTAGAAAATAAGTTGAGAGAGAAAACATG
>Ga0214542_1005857_pt1 | contig 23010 bp, 20 predicted proteins | sample CNSS1metaG_FD_160096 | JGI IMG/M metagenome (GOLD analysis project Ga0214542, IMG submission 160096) | Root nodule microbial communities from cowpea collected in UCLA plant growth center, Los Angeles, California, USA - CNSS1 | ecosystem: Host-associated > Plants > Roots > Nodule | place: USA...
TTTGCCCTTGTTCTTCAATGTTCTTGCAGTTCTCAATGCTGCTTTCTCTCCACAATAGCACATCACTGACACGCCCAAATCTGTAGACCCACTTCCACCACAAAACGACGCACTTAGGTTTTGATTTTCGCCACCATTGCAGGATGAACACTGTCCACACGACATTTTCCCCACACGCAGACGCAGCAAGATGAACACAGGGGTTTATGAATGATTAATTGCAGTTATATATAGCAATTCTGAACTGTTTTTCAATAAATTTAAATATAAATGACACGTTTCAGTCTACCATTTCCACGTCACTGTGCTCTTAACGTTGTTTCTGCATTTTTAACGGAAGGAACTTCATTGAGACAACTTTCCAAAATTAGAGACCTATTTAACACTTTTTTCAAATGAGGGACCAAATTCAAATTTTCATACAAAATTTGGGACCAATGGAACAATTTAACCTAAATATATCTATTCTACTTCTATTTTTATTTTTTAGAATTATTTTAAAATTTCTCGTATATAATCAAAATCATGTACATAACAAATATAAAATATTTTTAACAAATTTGTTTAAAGAATAATCATTATATATTAACCGGTTTATAGTATAATAACGACTTTATATAAAATTAAAAAAAATTGTTTAATGTTTTCTTAACAATTATTTACCAAATTTATATTTGAAAAAATCTTTCAACTACAATAAATTCTTTAAATTAATAAACTATTAAATCTCTTTTAATACTATTTTAAATATTTATTTTTCGCTTATTAATATTTAATAATACTACTGCGTTAAAGAGAGTACAATACATATTTTAAAAAACTAAAATCCTTAATATCATTGAAGTATTTATCTGTATTGCCGTAGTCTGAAGCATTACAAATTCACTAATTTTACCAACTTATTTACAAAAATAATATTTTGCTTTGAAATTTAAAGGGTTAGTATTTAAAAATATATTAGTTCTTGTTAGACTGCTTACCAACTTATTAAAATCTATGAAAAGATATAATAAGAACAGCAGAAACAGTTTGTCAATTTTGATTTACAAGAAATTTAATTACAAGAGAATTATTTAATAGGGGGGGAACGAGCTTCTAAACAAAAACCCAGGAAGGGTGGCAGCCACTCCAACAGCTTCTGAAAACACCATTTTCGGCCACAACACATTTTAATAATCAATGAATGAACAAATTTAGTGTATCAGTGATCTCTGACTACAAGAGGAAAGGGTGTATCAATGTTCGTACTGGCCCCGTATTCCAGGTTGAAACGGTGTATGTATGTATGTATGTTAAAGGGTTGAAGAGGGCTATGAAAAACCACCAAATCTGGAATAGTAGTTAGTACCATCATCCATAATATATCCAAACAAACAAGCTGTAAGCACCTAAAACTACTTCTCATCAAATCAGGCACCCCTAGACTATGTCCAACACAAACAAATGCAGACAATATTCCCTACGGACTCGAATATAAACAAAAATTAATTTCAACAACCTCAACCCTTATCTTTAACCCTAAGCACCACCATCAACATATACAATTGAGGATAATTTAGAATAAAATACTTGCGTATATTATGAAAACGACAATATTAAATGACTTGCTATTCTTGACAAGTTTGAAACTAGTTAATTAATTTTCCTCATATTTAAGTGCAGAGGTAGTAATAGAATCATAGGATATAAAATGTCTAATTGGCAACGTCATATAGTTTCTGAATTTAACTCCCCTCTGTACATGGAGAAAATACTACTACTTTCCGATGCTAAACGCTAAAAATATCTTAAGGGTCTTAGAGAAAGAGTTCATATTAGTAATCTGCCTCTCTATGATCCAATTTACGAATGCTAGCTAAGACGGAATGCTGTCAAAAGAGCCCCTTAAGAAGAGTGACATGAGAACCCTGTCAAGACTAATTAAGATCTATCTCGTGGATATGATCTAACTAGGCAAGTAACTAAATCACAACTGTAGCAACTAGTTTTACCTGAAAAGGTTGAGTCAGCATCTTTAACATTGGCTAGCCAAACACAACTTAAGGAAAGATGGAGAACAAGTACTCTTTTAAACAAATTTCTAGTAAGTATGACCTACAATAATACACAATCACACAACTCCACCACGATTCTAACTAAATATTATATCCAGAATTGTGACAGACTAACTTGCAAACATCAGAATATCACAAAAGCACAATGTGCCTATCTAAAATCGTATAGGCTGATAACTGATGGGGAATCTCTAGATCGATGATGCTCAGGAAGCTCTAGACTGATGTTGTTTCTACCTTCGGTTGTCTAAGCATTAGATAAAACAGACATGCTAGTGGCTCGTCTGACTTCTAGAAAGTGGTCACCTGCAGTAAGTGCTTTGTGTCTAGAAAATGCTTAAACCTGCATGCAAATTCTACTGCAAAGCTTAGTAATCAAACTATCTTGTGTATGGATGGTAACGACTACTGCCACCATAGCTTCCCCTACTGGGATACACTCCACCACCTCCAGCCCCACCATAACCAGCAGCCGGGCCTGATTCATAGCCCCCACCAGTTCCTGGACCACCGTAGCTTCCATAGCCCCCAACACCTCGTCCATATGCACCTAACCCACTGCTGCCATAACCAGCACCAAGACCACCCATGTATGATCCATAGCGACTAGAGTAGCCAAAGGATGATTCTCCTCGAAAGCCAGCATAGCCACCAGCACCACTTCCACCATAGCCCCCAAAATTACCACCAAAGTCATCTCCAGCCCCATACCCACCATAATCACCAAGCCTACCCCCAAATCCTCCACCAAGTGACCTATAAGAACCAGGACCATACCCACTTCCACCAAAACTTCCATAAGAATCACCAAATCCACTGAATCCATCATTGTAAGAACGTGCCCTAGAGTCACTAGCAAACGGAGCAAGAGAAGCTGGGTTCGAGGATTTCTTTGGTTCAGCCTTCTTGATCTCAACCTACAACAAAGAAGTGAGTCAACCTAGGTTTATTTATAAGTATAATTTTATTTTGCCTGGGTTGCACGGACAAATAATAAACCTGAAGCAACCTCACTGTCTAAGACCAGCAATAGCAATAATTTAGTAACGAAAGCATGAATTCACATAATAAATCATCTAGAAGCAAAACCCGTTCAGAACAAATCTTTTGCCATTGAAACAGACCACCTACCTCATCTTTTTCAAACACGTGAAATATCCTAAAGAACCAAACACAGCTCACCTGAGTACCAGCCATATCAATCATGTTCCCATCTGCCAAAATATTATCCACAACCTTTTCACTATCAAATACTATAAAGCCAAACCCCCTTGATCGCTTTGTGGTGTGGTCCCGTATAATCTCATGCTCTACCACCTTCCCATACTTGGAGAAGAAGTTCTTGAACTCATCTGCAATGCACAAAACAAATATAAATCAAAACACACAATAAGTTCCACAGAATCAATAAGTATACACCGGTTTATCCAAGTTAAATTCTACACAAGACAGATCACCGATCCCAAGAACGCAAAATTCTCACCCTAGTCCCCTAAAAACACAAAACCTAATCAAATCATTCACGCTCATTGTTTTTTCAGACACCAGAGTGTCATGTGCTTAAATTCTAAACATATATAATATGGCCAACAATTGTTGCATTCAGTGCTTAATTTCTAGTGTTGCCAAAAAACATTAGTGATGCTAAGATTTTTGTCACGAGCTGAATTCCGTATGGTCAAAATTAAGGTTGATCTCTATTTTTATATTTTTTACAAAAAAGGAAATGGTAACAAATAATACAGTAAAATGACTATAATTATTATGTTACTAACATTTCCACAATACTATACAAGATTAAGCGCATGTGTGTTTTACCCCAATCCCTCTTTCCAAGGCACGTGCAAACTCTACTCTCACATATCACTGCCGTTAACAGAACGGAACGAGAACTCAAACCAAGCATAGCATGTGTAACCTTTCGTGAACAATTCTATGATGAGCATTTGTGATCAAAATTAGGGTTTCCCCGCACTGTTTTTATCTAAAACAACATAAACATGGATAATGGATAAACAAAGTCATAATTATTAGTATTATGTAAACGAGAATTGGACCTTCGGATACTGATGTTGGAATACCGCCGACGAAGATCTTCTTGGTTTTGAAGTCATTAGCCTGCGACGACCCCTTGGGAATGGTCCTCTTGATCTCGACCTGGGAGGAGCAAAACGCAAAGAAAGAATCAAAACGGTGGATTTCTGCCCATAACGCGGGAAAAGAGTGAAGAAAAAAGTGTACCTGCTTCCCGTTGATGATGTGGTTCTCCTGAATGACTTGGTCAACGACGGAGGGGTCAGCGTAGGTGATGAACCCGAAGCCCCTGGGTCGACCCGTTTGACGGTCCTTCATGATAACGGAGTCCGTTATCTCGCCATACTTTTCGAAGTAATTCACAAACGTTTCTGACAAATTTAGCAAATCGAATCAGTGAACATGACCGAAACGAATCAAAGAAAATTAACAAAAGTCGATGGAAATTAAGAAATCGAATATAAGAAAATCAACAAATCAAGAAAGTGTGTGGTTTTATGACCTAGGGTGGTGTCTCTGGCTAACCCTCCGATGAAGATTTTCCTGCAGAAAAAGGGGAAAGTGAGAATAGAGGCGTGAATGTGACGGATAACAAGAAAGAGCGGTTAAAGGAGCAAACCCGGGACTGGCGCCGTCGCCAGACTGAGGGTTGTCGGATTTTCTGGAAGCCATTGTTGCAGATCGAGATCTGCAAGGTGCGGAGAGCTATGGAGAGAGAATAGAGCCGAAGACAAAGACAGAAAGAGCACTAACTAGGTTTTCGGTGAACACCTTTGTGTGAGTTGTCGTCGTGTTTGGGCTGGGCTTCAGTTTCTTTCAAACATTCGGCCGGGAATTTCTTTTTCCACTCCCATGGTTTTCGTCTTCACCGCGATGAATATTATTTTTTTTTAATGCAATTGAGGAAACTATACCAAAACTTAAGAATTAAAATATTCGGTCCTATTTTTGTTCGAAAATTTTAATTAGGTTTTTGTATTTTGATTGATTTCATTTCGATTTTCACTTTTTTAAAATAATGTAATGATTAGTTTTTTTCGTTAGTATTATACTAATCACGTTAAATGTATGTCACATGTAATATTGTGATTTTTATTTTTTTAATTATTTAAAAAAAATATTCATCCATTATCACCAATCTCTTCACCTATTGCAACATACATATTTCTACCAAAATTATATAATAACTTTTTTTAATATTGGTTGAGATATATCGAACAATTTTAGGAGCATTGTCAAAAATAACGTTAGCAATTGTAATAATTTATAAGCTAAATAAGTTTCCTCTATTCAATGAGTGAAGACTTTTATCATCACATTTAAAAGTACATGCTTGAAATGTGAGTCGTAGAGCTACATCATTGGAAGCTTTTAGGCATAAGCGATTATTTGCAATAATTTCAACACTTTACCTATTGAATACCTTCTCAATATGTTGAGACTAAACCATTAAATCATCACAAAACTTTTTAATGTCTTTTATGTAGTGAATTAGGCCTAACTCCTTCATGACATAAAAATGCACAATTCTTTCCATTATTGATTTTTTTTTCTTTCCAATTCCTAAATCCTCCTTTATCAAAAGAATTTATTCCATCATTTTGATCACCATGCTTATTATTGAACAAGTATCAAGGTAAACAAAATGTAGCATCCTTGTGGAGTGAATATTCTAACCAACTAGGAAACTTTTTAAACCAAAAAGGTTGAAAGTGTCGACCATGATTTCCAATATTAGAAGGTGGAAACATTATATTAGTAGGTTGATATGGTCCAACTTTTATATAAGTTCTACGAATTTGGTCAAATTGGTCAACATGATATTGCCAAATAGAAATATATTTTCCTAGATCTTTCTCTAGTGAAAAGATATCAATTTAATTTTCTTCTACTCTAGGAACTTTAGATTGAGGTTGTTTAGTGTTTACTATTTATATGGTTAATGGAAAAGTTGGGGAGTTACTAGCTTAAGGAGCTCCAATAGCTTTTCTTTTAAAATACGTATCAATTGTAGATGATTTTTCCCATAAAGATGAATATGTCTTCACCCTATATATCATTGAAAAAAATTGAAAGAATAAGCAAAGCATTCATCAATTGAAGGTTAAGGTAAGGTGGGAATATTAATAAGACAATAATGGAATATTTTACTTGTAGGTTGTAGTATATTAACTAAGAAAAGTTGTCAAAGTATTTGTGTTGTGTGTGAGCTCTTTTAGCTTTGTCTTTGTGAAAGTTGTTGTTGGAAAATTGAGAAAGATGAAAGGTTACAACTTGCAAATCACAAGGAAGTGTGAGTATTTGTGTTGTTTGCCTTTAGTTTTGTCTTTGCGAAAGTTGTTGGAGAATTGCAAAAGCTGAACAGGAAGATGAAAGGTTGCAACTTGCAAATCACATGGAAGTGTGAGAGACTCAATGACTTCTTGACAAAGGAATTCTATTTGGCTTCTCAAGACTTTTGTTCTAATATATATAATATAAATATATACATATATTCAATTTATATTTTTTTAAAGAAAGAGGGCAAGGCCCACGCCTCCCTGGTATATCTGTCTTTGCTCATCTCCATCATCATACTCAACAACTATGCAACTTTTGTCTCTTTTTCATCCCCATCGGACAATAGTTATACATATACTCGTACTTATACCTACTTTCTTACTATTTCAATATCAATTAATTATTTTTTATAAAAACCAAAAGATAAAAGATGATACTATCAAATATTCAATATCAAAGAAACATGTTCAATGTAAATTATTTAGAAATAAATTGAATAAAAGTGAAAGAACTATATAAAATATTACACAATTACACATAAATAAAATTTGATAGCAACCAAAACATCTATTAATTTTGAAATTTTTAATGAAATAAAGTTTATAAAATTAAAAGGTATTTTTTAAAATTATAAAAAAAACAAATATTTAAGTTTAAAAATATTTCAAATGTCTACTTACTTTCTTTCTCTAAATTATAATAAAATGTCTTTTTCTATATGTTAATAAAATGAAATCACACATAGATAAAAGATTAAACTAATAATAATTTAGATTTAGAAATAGATATTTCATTTTTTGAATTTCATAACAATGACATTAAATTATTATATTATAGTAAATAAAAGCTCTTCATATAATTGTGATGGTAAGTGATTAGTGTAGATCTATGTAGGGTATATTCAATCTTGTAAGAACATTTTAGTGCCACCATAAGGTTTATATATATTATTTTAAGAAAGAATGTATGGTGTCTTTAAAGAGCAAGATGATTGGAGCTAAGGAGACCAGCCAAGTTTCACAAGAGATGGTTATGTTACTAGAGATGTAGCGAGAGTTTGCTTAATACAAGAAAAGAATCGTCGAGGAGATGGATGTGTTGAGGCAAAAGAATGCCAAGTTAAAAAGAAAGGTGGAAGGAGGTGAGCAAGTAAAACTGAGAGAGGTTCTAGAAAACATTGCCTCAATGCAGAAAACTCCATCCCATCCTCATACTTCCCCTAACACAGAAAAGGAAAGTGGTTATGACACCACTCCAAAGACTAGAGGCGTAACCAATGCATCATTTGTGGTGGGGGGAAGTCACAAGCATCCCTTCATGGATGGCATTATGGAGACTCCACTTCCTACTAACTAGAAGTCCCTTATGCTGGACCGATATGATGGAAGTACATACATGGATGAGCACATTGATGTTTGTGTTACTCAAGTCATTTTGTACACCATTGAGGATGTAATCATGTGAATCATGCTTTGGAACATAGTTTGTGACAAGTCAATCTCACCACCTCACTTCCTTGGCGCTTGTCAACATAAGGCAAGAGAAGGGAGAGTCTTTACGTGCTTTTATGGAGCGGTTTGGGAAGGTCACACTTAATATCAAGAACTTTAATCATGAGGTAACTCTACACGACATGGTCACGACACTAAGCCCAAGACCTTTTCCAAATGATTTGTGTATGACTCCAGCTGCTAACTTGGACAAGTTGGCGCAACATGCTGCGAAGTTCATGTAGGTGGAGGAGCAGAGGGAGTTTAGAAAAAAGATGCAGGTTGAGACCATGTTAGCCGAAAAGAAGTTATTAGACATGTTGCACACAAAAAGTGGATTAAGAGAGAGGGAGCCAAAGCCTACCCATTTTGTGTGTTACACTCCTTTTAACGCTCTCAGATCTCGTGTTTTGAAATTGGTGTTGCAAGCAGATCTCTTGCCACCCCTAAGAAAGCCAGAAACTCCTCAAAATTCTGATATGAGGAAGCAATGTTGATATCATTGCAATTATGGGCATACTATTAATAGGTGTGCAATTCTTAAAGATAAGTATAGTCTCAATTAAATTAAAAAACCCTTAAACTCATATGATCAATGCAAAAATCATTACCTTCTACTTTATTCAGAATCAAAAGACAAAGAAAACAAAAACCACAACAATAATGAATAGATTAAATAAATTATTTTAATCTAACTTCAAAATCCATAATAAAATTACAGCAGAATCAACCTTAAAGGCTTTAACACTCCATGGAATGTAGAAATAACATAAAAATAGAGAATAATAGAAGGCAAGACATGATTAGGTCCCTAAAGGTTTCCTAAGCCCTCATTTTCTTTTTCCCCTCAGTCACTATATTTTCAAGGGTTATTGTTAATTTGGGTTATGTTAATAAAATCTACACAAATAATCTTTTCAAATATTTTAGTTTATAGAGATTTTAAAAACTACCAAAACTTTTTAAAAGATTTGGCAAATAATATTTTATGTTAATAATTTATGATATAAATAAATAAATTATTTTAAGTATCAAGTAAATTATTAACAAATAAATTTTTTCCTCTCTTATAACAAAATCACACACTCCAAATTTTCAAAGAAACCCAAAGATATCAATATTTTGCATTTTAGCGTTTCTTGTTTGGTCTCTTTTACCAAACTTTGAATTTTTCACCCTTTGACTGTCCAATGCGGAGTTGACATGTGACAATTTCCTTGTTCTTTCAAATCAGGCATATTCTTCCTCTATAAAGGTGCTGTGTTTGCATGGGTAATTTGCGGTGGTGGAATTCGTGGTAAGTGTTGCATAATTGCGTTGGCTATTGGTGGCTTCGCGATGTTGGCATATTTGTGGAGCTTGGATTAATGCCATGGTTCGCGTTCTGGTTCGTTGTTGGTGGTTTCGTTCTCTTTTCCAACAAACTGATGTGAATGGTGGTGGTGAAGTTTTAACGATAATTTTTCGTGATGCATGTGTGATTTTCATTGCTAGCATTGCTAGGCGTGGTGGTGGTTTCGATGAAGGTGTGCAATTGCCTTAATTTTGGCTGGTGAGAGAGGAAGAAAATGATAGACACGAGGCATCTTGTAGTTGGTGCAAATGTGTGTGTTAGGATTTTGCCAAGTAGTGTTATCCTCCTCTAAGTTAGCACTAGCTTAACCTATAAAACAAACAACGAGGTCAAATGTTAACAAGTCAACACAAAACTAAATCCCATTAAAGAGAAAGACGAATATGCTTCCCTTCTAAACATATTTATTATTTCTAAGCGTGTGCCTCCATCCTTGGTAGGGGTTAGAGGCTCATCAATCTCCCTTTCTTTGAGAGAATTTGACCACAAATTCTTGAAGTTCTTCTTGGTTTAGTTTAACTTCATTTGAGGAAGTATTTTATCCTTCCTCCCATGGGTTTTTTCCCAACCTTTACTCTTGAAGTCTTTCCTAGCTTTGGAAAATTTATCATCATTTTCTTTGTGATTAGGCTTATGTTTCTCTTTCTTGGTTTGGAGAGAGAAGGGAGAATGAAAATGGCAATGGTCAACTTGCTTTGGGATTTTCTTTTTATGGATAATTAAGACTTTGTGGGAAGCTTGCAACTTTTTCTTTCTTTTCTTATTTTTCTTTTTCTCTTATCTTTTTCATTTTATTTTGATCCTCATTAACCATTTGAGATGACAGAGGTATTAAAGTGGCTTTTTTTTCCCATGAGAGTGAAAAATGTATTTGTTGGTATGACTATCCATCATGTAAGGTGTGTTTATCAAATTGTCGTGGCCTACCTAACAAAATATGTGTGGCATCCATGAGAACAACATCACATAAAACCTCGTCCTTGTAACTTTCTATGGAGAAGTTAATTATGACTTATTTATTGCCATTTATTTCTCCAGCCTTACTTATCCAAGTATGCTTATAAGGCTTTGCATGAGCAATGGTTTCTAAGCCAAACTTTTCCATCACCCTTTTGCTAGCCACATTTGCGCTACTTCCTCCATAAATAATTAAAGAGCAAACCATTTTGTTAATGAGACATCTAGTATGGAAAATGTTTCCTCTTTAGGTTGGCTCAAGTCCTTTTGAACTTGGCCTAGCATGTGTATCAACACTCAATTTCGTTTGGATGATTAAAATTGTTTCCAAAATAGCCCAAAAAATAATAATAAAGTGTTAAATAAAAAGGATAAAAATAAATTTTCTTTAAAAATAATAAAATTGATTAAAAAAATATTTCTTTAATTTATTTTTTTAAAAGTTAAGTAAAATAAGGATTTTGTATTTTAGATTAAAAAAATATTATTAATTATTTTTTCATTTTTCATAATTAAATTAAAAGGTAAAAAATAAAAAAAAATTATTTTAAGAATGGGGGGAACGATTTTTCCCGGATCCAAATGTTATTTTAACTCCTTCATCTTACTCATAATTGGCATTCATATGACAAGATTCAGTCTTTCTCTCACAGCATTCAGAGAGAGCATCTTCACTAGTCCATCTTCTTCATCCTTTCCATCTACTTGTAAACGCTCACCTTCTCCATTATTAATCTCGTCGGCGAGCCATTAGAGGAACCCAAAGCCTACAACGTCAGTTGTCTATTTGCCACCAATCACTGTGAAACCAGTGTACTCCACGAAACCCTCCTGCGACATGAGTTGTCACATTTTCTTTGTTTCAGTCCCTAATCCTCCGTCACTAGCACTAACGAGGTTCCCCATTTCTTCATGCTTAGATTTATAACTTAATTCTTTCTTGTTTTGATTTTTGGGTTTTGTTGTATGAACATAAGATGATTTTGGGGCTTGCTCTATTCTTGTTATTTGTTGGTGCTATGTTTGGGGATTGAAATTTGATTAGAGATAATGATACTGAATTGTTGAGGGATAATTGTAATTACAATATTAAGTTCTGAATGTTGAAATTATTGGGATATTTGTTGGCTATTTGGGAGTGGAAATAACTGGACTCGTTGCTTGAATCGTGTTTGGATTTTAATTGATATTATCATGGTTGTTGAATTGAAGGGTGATGTTTATTACAATTTAGAGTTTTAAATTTTGATTGCTTGTGAAATGATGATGAGTCAGGTTTTTGTAATTAATTTCATGTTGATGTTTCATACTTGGTTTTGAGTTACGACTATGGTTTGAAATGTATTGGGGAGGCTTTACTTTTGTAGTGTATGTTGTCCATGGTTATCTTGGTTTCGAATGAAATTCATGCTTGCTTTGGGCTTCAAATGTATGTAGTGTTTGCAATAAGTTGAACTTGAGGGTGTTTCTAGTTTGGTTAAGATTTTCCACAGAGAATGGATGTTAATCTTGAAAAATTATTTGAATGTGGTTTCGTGAAATTTTTATCAATAAGGGTGTACATTTTGGCTGGGTCTTTTAGTTTAGTCTATGGGTTTGATTTTGATTGGAATGTGAACATGGTATTATGTTTGTGTCTTTTTTTTTATAATGTTGATTGAATCATTGATTAAAGTATTGAGTTATAGATTTCACATGTTCTTAAAAATATAATGCCACGTCCACCAATTCAAGCATAATGTAGGATAAGGGACCCACGTTTCTTTTAATCATTTTGAATGTGTCAGTAAGATATTCTTAAATGAATTTTGGAATCATGCATACGTGGTTGGTATTTATACTTTCTCTTTTGTTTATCCACATTCTTTTTATTATATTAGTGCATGTGATAGTATGGGTCGAAGTCTTGCTACTATTGAGGAATTACTTGGGCAATTTGAGGACATCTTTCAGGAACCTACCACACTATCGCCTAAGAGGAAAGGCCATGATCAAAATTCCTTTGGTTGTATGGGCCAATCCTATTAATGAGGGGGTATAGAAGGTTTGTGAGAGGTTGTGGTGGTATTGCACGATCTTTAACTAATATGTTGAAGAAGAATAATTTCCACCGAGGAAGCAAAAGTTACATTCCAAACCCTCAAAAGTAGTTTAATGCAATCACTAGTACTAACACTACCTGATTTCTCTAAAGTCTTTGTGGTTGAAATAGATGTTTCAGGTTCAGGCATTGATGTAGTGTTGATGCAAGATCACTATCCTATTGCTTTTATTAGCAAGGCTCTCAATATACATCAAAAAGAGTTGTTAGCGGTAGTATTTGCAATCCAAAAATGGAGACATTATCTGTCGAACACTCACTTTATCATCATAATAGACCACAAAAGCCTATAATATACTCTCATTCAATGATTGACTACAACCTTCCAACAAAAATGGTTGGTCAAATTGATGGAGTTTGATTTCACAATTGAGTTCAAGCAAGGAAAGGAAAATTTACTAGTCAATGCTTTATCCAAGCACCAAGTAGTAGACTGTCAAGCAATCATAACTCCAACAATGAAAGCACCATGTTAAATAAAATCATTAATTCTTGACAGGCTGAAATGGACATAAAAAAGTTCATCCAAAACGTGCAAACAAATGTTTCATTGCATAAACATTATACTTGGCGAACTCAGGAGGAAGGGGCAACTGGTTGTGGGAAAAGATGTGACTTTCAGGGTTGATTTGTTGCAAAGGATACATATTGGTCATACTGGCGGGCAACTGGTTGTGGGAAAAAATGTGACTCTTAGGACTGATTTGTTGCAATGGATACATTTTGGTCATACTGGCGACCATTCGGGTCGGAAAGCTACACTAAAGAGGTTGAAATCAGTTGTCTATTAGAAAGGCATGACCAAGAACGTATAATTTTTGTAATGAAATGTGAGGTATGCCAAAAATGTAAATATGACATATCCGCCTATCTAGGGTTGCTATAGTCCTTACCAATTCCAGAAAGGATAGGGCAACATACCACCATGGATTTTATTAAGGGATTGCCAAATTCCAAGAGCAAAGAGGTTATCTATATGGTCGTCATTTATTAGCGGTGGCTTAAGCTACAGTTGGCACAAAGGTCTAAAAGTCATGATGTCTTTCATGTACCACAAATTAAAAGACATATTGGTAAGGCAATAGTAGCAAGTTCTCTTCTTACCGATTCAAATAGTGCTGTGGAGGCAAAGAACCAAAGAGAATCTTAAGATAGAACAACTGTCAAGCGAGACAACAAAGTTGTCACCAAGGTGCTAGTCAAGTGGAAACATCAATTATTAGAAGATGTCACGTGGGAGTTCTCCTATGATTTGAAGAAAAAATATCCAAGTTTTAATCGTTGAGAATAAGAATTTTTTGAAAGTCAAGGAATTGATACAAAAAGATTAATAAGAAAACTACACATTACTAAGAAAGTTGCATCACAACCTATCAATTTAATTCTGATTGATAATCAAAAATAATTTTAATTATTCCATTAGCATTTTTATTTATGGCATTATATTTCTATATTTCTATAAATAAACCAACTCTAAAGAGTGTAGGAGCATGTCAATTTTAAATAATGATATTGTAATTTTTTCTCAATTTAATACATCTCACGAATTCTATTCATTCATATTGGAATTCCTATAGTTTTGTAGTTCTTTGAATAGTTTTATTCCTAATTCTACCTACATCATTGAGATGATCGCTGATGCAGAAGTAAATCAATGAGCCATGGTTTGGAATCTCAAGTTTGCTGAAGGAGTGGAAAAACTTTCACTGTGAGTATGATAGTTTCCTTCTTTTTGAACTCACTGTTGGTTTTCTTTGATATCAGGGCTGTCAGATGGAGTGACAACTGGACCTTTCCAGGAATTTAAAGAATCATTCTTGTTCTTAGTTTGTTTTTCAAGCATATGACATATTCAAAACTAAACACATAAAAAAGGGAATGACATATCCCATAGGACCCAACTAATATTTTATTTGCTTGTAAAAATAGGCACCATAATGATCACACCGCAATAAATAATGTGACAAGGGAGAGCGTATAGATAAAGAAATTAAGTCAAAAATTGGATTACCTAAACTCTCTGAAGGTACAACCAGTACATGTGTTCGGGCCAAACAAGAGCAGTCTTCGGAATTTCCTTTGATGCCTTAACGACAATAATGACCTTTTGAGCTCCATCAGAACATATTACTGCTTCCCTCGCCTCTGTTGTTCTCGACTCATCCGTTCCAGCAATCCCATAGAAATTGTCTAGGTCAACAGATGTCACTCAATAACCTTCAAACTCAGATGTACGTTCATTATAAACAAGGGGATGGAACACGAGCATGTTTAAGATCACAAGTTTTCTCTTAAGTGGTCGAGCTCTACTAGAATATCATAAACCACAATGCAACATGCCTCCAAGCAGTGACAGAACAATCTGTCAGGATTCTTTTAACCACAACTCAAACCTTCAGTGCTACAGTACGGCATCAAACCGTTTTCTCAACATTTTACCGACATAGAATCAAATCATTTGGGTTAACCCGTACCATATCATTTAGTTTACCCATATCAAATCATTTGCGTTTACGTTCCCACACTCATTGTGCAGGTTGTCTCAAACAAACTAGCTTTTAAAATAAGATTGGGAAACTCGTTGTGAACTCATTGACAAGTCTATAAAGGTTTTCTTTTTAACCCAACACGATGTCACTAATCGACAGGACCCACAACTCATTGAACTTCAATAATAGTTACATGGGCAAAATATAACAATAACGATGAGAAAGAGAAAACAAAAAATAGACAACAATCAAAACGTTTTTCTCGCCACCTCACAAAAATGGTTCGCAACAATTGTCTCCCTTCAGAATATCTAAATTGTTTTAGGGTTTTTATGGCTGCTGCAGGTGTTTCCTGTGGTGTGTCTTGCCTGCGTTCAACTGAGATGGGGGGCAGGAGGGACGTCAAGGGTGATTCCTGCTTGGATTTGGCCCCATCCAATAAGACGCCAATGCTTCTCAACACGTCGACTAAGTGCTATCTTCTCACCCTTGCTAGTACACACAGGGGATGTAAGTTGCAACTTTGCCAAGTCATTCTTCACAGCAATTACTCTAGCCCCCGTTGACATTGATCCTATGTTCAACATTAGCATCTCTCCTTTCGTCAGCTTCGATACCTTCCCCTGTCTCTCAGACCCTTTTGTTCGGACGCCAAGAAGCCGTCTAAGAAGGAAAAAGTTTACCTGCAAGACCAATACAGAATAAGGTTCAGCAAGAAATAAAGCTGCTAAAAAGATCTTTATCATAACTCATCTTATTAATTGTAAAACTCAACTCATTAATGGCAGCAAGCACAAATGAACAATTAAGAATAACTTACCTCAAGTTCAACAAAAACCTCAGGTAGGGATCCAACCTCTCCTAGAACTTGACCTACCAACCTATCAGCTCGTGTCAGTGTGGGATCCATCGTTGTCCCAACACCAATCAGGCCCCCAGGTACAGCAAATTGAAGCTCATTTTGTTCAGCATACAATGAAACTATTCTTGAATATATTGGTGTGCATCGGATATTTCCACTCTCATCTTTAACAACAATCCCAGGTCGAACTTCAATGAATTGATTCACCTTCAAAACACCCTGTAAAGAAAATTTGTCAGGCGAGTCTGTCCTTGGTCTTTTAAACCACGCCACACATACCAGACAGTGTTAATTTCATTTGTTGACTTCGCTTTAGAAATAAAAGTAGCATGTATTAAACATTATATAAGTTATGCATTCCAGACATCATCAGTGATTTTAATATCTTCAAGTCATGACAACAACGCAAAATCAAGCATGACTTATAGGAAATTGATCAAAAGACTTACCCTCAAAATGCTTCCACCAGCTACACCTCCTTTTATTTCATCAACCTCAAAACCAGGTTTATTGACATCAAATGACCGGATCACGATCATATTAGGTGGAGAAACAAAGTTCCTCTCAGGGATTGGGATCTTCTTCACAATATACTCACACACAACATCAATATTATACTTTAATTGTGCTGAAATGGGTACTACTGGTGCACCATCAGCAACAGTTCCCTGTAAGTCACAAAAGAAATAGAACAATTATCATGTAGGTTATTGAAAAGGAATCCACTTGTGTAAAAGAAATCTCTTTAAAGAAACTTACCTGTATAAACTTTGAAATTGCTTCATGCTGATTGATTGCCACATTTTCCTGAATCAAGTCAACCTTGTTCTGAAGGATTATTATATGCTGTAGACGCATAATTTCCACAGCAGCTAAGTGCTCAGAGGTTTGTGGTTGTGGGCAGCTTTCATTAGCAGCTATCAGTAGTAAAGCTCCATCCATGATTGCTGCTCCATTAAGCATAGTAGCCATGAGAATATCATGTCCCTACAAAAATTGGTAAAGTAAAAACAAATATCTCACTTGTGAAAACAAACCATGCATTATACATGATAAAAAGCGGCCCTAAATAATAATGCAAATCCAGGACTTTACCGGACAATCCACAAATGAAACATGTCTCAGCAATTTCATCTTGCTGTTTTCAAACCCTGGCACATCACACATAGGACTATCTTCTTTCCCACTTCCATAAGCCCTGTAAGAAAAAATTGATCAGCTCCAAAAAGTAAAAAATAACCTGATATGATAATGACAAATGTAAAAATAAACACCCACTTGTAGCACATAGGCCTTGAACACCGTTCATCTTCACACTTGTATATTTTTGCATTTGCATAGCCAAGCTTGATTGTAATGTTACGCTCCAACTCATTTTTGAAACGCACAGTCTGCATAACATACGTGGAAACAATAGGTCCACAGTTTAAATATCCAAAGATAAAGGAAATGTGTGTTAAGAATAAAATATGACATGTTAATGTGTAATCCTGCCTTTTAAAACAGAAAATGAACAAAAATGTAACAAACAAATTGATCTAGATGCTGTCAAACAACCCCATTCTCTACATAGAGATAACCACTTCCTAGAGCAAGGCTTCCACAAACAGAAAAGATAACCCAAGTCAGGCTTCCATATACAAAATATAATTTATCATCGCCAAACTAAAATGTACATATGGAAACAAACCCACCAGCCCTGTTTTACAAGCTGCATGTACCCACATATTTAGTTTACCTTTTAATAATCAGAATTAAGGTGATGAGCAAATAACTGTTCTGTCCATTCGAAAAAAAATACATCAATAATCTATGTTTAAATGGGTTCCTGATAAAAAACCATTCCTGAACATCATGTTCAATGGATTATGTACATCCATTGTCCATTATATAGTTACACACTACAATCCTCAACTCTACTACCCAACAAAAGTGTATTAGTAAAACCTAGGTCCCACATCAATTAGAGATAGTGTCAAAATATGGTACAAAAGTGGGGACAATCTTCACTTTATAAATTGATTTTGTAGGATTGATTTAAATTTAAATCACTTTGTTAGGTGACATCAGAGTCTATCCTAAATCGATTAAAAGGGTCACTCACCATGTTATACACGAACCAAGCCCAATAATCCTAGACATGAAGTAGTGTATTGAGAAAAACTCAAGTCTCTCATTGACTATATATATGGGGGCAATCCTCACCATATAAACAGGTTTTATACTGTTCTGATAAACCAAAATCACTTTTTAAGAAAGAGAAACATTCCAAGACAAAAGAATACCTGGACACCTGAAATTGCTTTCACAACTGTTGACTTGCCATGTGCCACATGACCAATAGTGCCTATCATGATGCAATTCAATATATCAACCGTCACAGATGGAAAAGATGCTTACAGAATTGAAGTTGTAAAAGTTTACTTTTCATGTGGCATCAGTGTAAAGATTTCTATACTGCCAACCAATTAGAAATCACCGTGTATGACTTTCAAAATATTTTTTAAGAAAGTAAACAGTTCTAACATACATCGCAATTGGATGGTAAAACTTTTTACACCATCAGTGCATTTTAATTACATTCTAAGTGCTAAATCACAAAATGTGAGAAAATATTACCAATATTAATAGTAGCTTGCCGAGATATGACTTCTGGTGAAAGTGGATGCAACTTTGTGACATCCAACTTACTCAGGTCTTGTTCCATCAAACCCTTCCGCGACATTTTGAAAGCTTCCAATGGGATCTTAAGTTGTGAAACTAATTTATGACTTGACAACAAAACTATCTGCAAGCATAATCGTACACAACAACAAAAAACCAGCATCAGAAGCTACAATTTTTTTTTTCTCAAAGTATGTATATAATATGTTTGACAACAGAATATAGTTGGCGAGTCCAGAGGGCGTTTCTTTTTAACCCAAAACGACGCCATTGATCGTCATTTCTTGTGCGGAAATAAAAAAAAAAAAAACTCACCGCGATTAGGTTCGTTCTTCTCCTTCGCCTCGCGGATTAGGGTTCGCCGTTCTGGTCTCTATTCGCTGCTCCGTGCCGTTCTATTCTCCGGTCACGCCAAACTCCTCGTCGTTTAGCCGCGTGTTGGTGCGTCGTTCTCTCTGGTCGCGGTTCTCACTGCTCGCAGTTCTCTCCAATCGCGGATGCAGTTCTCTCCGCTGGCCGTTCTGATCTCTTCGCGTGGTGTTCTGCTCTTTGGGTTAGAAAGCATTTTTGAACTTTTTATTTTGAATAATTTTTTTCCCACAAATTAATTGAATAACTAAATTCTTCTTACCTCAATAAAATTTGGTATTTGCAATTAAGATATATAAAAATAATGGTTAAAATATTTTTTTTTCCCAATTTTCTTCGAGTCTCGTAAAATAAGTTCTAATTTTGGTTTTGTGTTCAAATAGATTCCTATTTTTATTAATTTTGTTCAATTGAGTTATTTTTTCCTAACAACTAGTAGGAGACCCGTGCATACGCACGGGTCGTGTTTTTTTGCATTGAAACTTTGATTATGTTGAAAAATATAATTTAATATTTTTATGTATAAATAAATAATTATTGAAAGAAAATATTTTGAAGATTTGAATACTTAATTTAATAATATGTAGCGATTACATGAATTTAAGGATATGTTATTGATATAGTTAGGTGAAATGAAGTATTATTATTTATTTATTATAATTGATAATAAATTAGTTGTAAGGTAGATTTAAGTATATTTGTAATATGTAATTTAATTTGTTGTAATATATATTGTTATTTAATGTTATTGGATATAGATGATTTATTTCGATTTAAAAGTTTTGAAATGGTTGATTTGTTAGTGTGAGTATATGAAATGATTATACTTATTAAGTAAATATAATATATTATAATTACGAAGAATTAATTAATTTGATGTAGTATATTTAAATTTCTTAATTTTGTTTATGTTTGTAACGTTAATGATTTAAAAGTTTATTATTTGTTGGTAAATTTAAATTTAAAATCATAACTATTAAATTTGGAATATAAGGAGATTAAGATTTTAATTGATAAAAAAACCTATTAGTAGATTTTTGAGACTGAATCAGAGACGTTATTTTTTTTGGTTGAAATTATTAATATCATTAAATTAGAAATAAGATATTTAAGGGAATACGAAGAGTTGGCGGCAAAAGGAATAATGGATAGTCTTGTCAACGTGCTCAGACTGATATTGTGCAAGATTTTTTCTAAACGTCAGAAGGTTTGGATGTGCAACAAAACGTTTCCTTTATTTTAGTTAAAAGGAGATATCGTGGCTGTAGCTTTTTTTGTTCATAAACGAAGAAGAAAAACAGTACTCCTCAGCAATCACAGAACCGTCCAACTATCAATGTCTGCCTCCAAAGATTTCAGCTTCACCAATTTCTACCAAAACTCTGTCATGGTGATGGAACCCTTAGAGGTTAGTTCGTTTGCATGTTCTGTTTTTTAATGTTTTGTATGTTTGACGTATACAGTTGGTTTTTGGACGAAAGTTTATATTTTTCTTCCATCCTTTGGTTCAAGCATGTCCATAAAGTTTTATACAGTTGTTATTTTGAAGGAAGTTTGTGTTTTTATGCATTACAGGAATTTTTGGAGTTTGAAGAAGGATTTTATGAACAATGGGGCAAATCTCTACTGCCGGGGACAAATTTTTTCAGTGATCCGAGAGGAAACGTGATCAACATAGAGTTTGAACCCAGTTTTCTTCTTTAGAGACAGTTCCGTGCGGTAGAGCAGCTGATGGGTTTTTATGATCTAAACGATGTTTATTACGTCGTTAGCCTTTACTGTGGAGATCGCTACTTTCGTATGAGATTGTTCGATCTGGACTGGACTGAAGTGGTGTATCCTGGTAGAAGGAACAATGGTCTAGCACGTGACCCTCTGTCCTCAGTCAGATTTTTCCAAGCCTTTAGAGTGCAGTTCATTCCAAACACGGTATGTAAGTTTAATAATTTTTTTTAATTTTTACTTAACATTTGTTGTTATTTTTACTAATATAGGGTTTCTGTTGGTTGTTGTGGTAGCTGTTGATAATCTTGCCCGAGTACTTCCAAATGTTTTGTCAGGATAAAATTTCGTTTAACCATCTGGTGAAGTTATATGATCCTTTGGGCAAAAAATTTGAAATTTTTGTGGATACAGATGAGGGTGGAAGGATGGTGTTATTTGGATTTTGTCAGTATGTTGCATACTACGAGTTCGTTTCTCCTTGTTTCCTACATTTAAATTATGTAGGAAACAATGTCTTTGTTCACAGGATCTTCTCGGTGGAAGGAGTTGAAATTGATTATAGTAGAGATTTGCAGGCTGGTGGTAGCAACCAACTTGAAGTTGGTTCTGTTGATTGTGAGAAAATATTAAGTTCTTATGATGTTCATTCATCTTCTTTGGTATGGCTGATAGTTGTAGTTATTACTTAATAATTTTGGTTTATATTTATCTTCCTGACAATATTTCTTTGAATGTAGTATCTGGATTCAAAATTTGTGAAAGAAGGCTTGGTGAAAGGGAGAAAAAACTATGTTCTGACGAATGGCCATGCACAATTCTGGAACTGCAAGATTCGATGGACAGGCAGGAGTTCATTTGAATGTTATCTGACTTGTGGTTGGAAGAAATACTGTCAAGAGAATGGGTTGGTTGCGGGAGATCGTGTTAGATTTATGGTGCAGACTGACCAAAGCAACGTCATCCAAATTCTGAAGATTTAGCATGTATATGTATTTGTAGTTATTTTGGTCTGTAAAACGAATGCATGGCACGTATGAACAATGTCTATTTAGTTTTCTTTATTTGAACAGAACTAATATTTTGTATGCCAACATTGATATTTTTGGTATGTTGGCATTAATGTTTGTGTAATATTTTGTATCTGAATATTAACCTTTTATGGTATGTTGTCATCTTTGTTTATAAAGACCAGTATATATAATATTCAATGAAGTATGTATTGTAATTATATGTGGTATTTAGGATTCGTGAATGTTGAATAATTTAATTTTAGTACTTTATATTATTTTTAAGTAGATTATTAGAGAAAAGAAAGATTTGAATAATTTTAAAAAATATATTGGGAAATTAAAATTGTGAACTTGTACATTATTTGAATATCAAATAACTTAGAATAAATTAAAATAATATATTGGTATATTTTGCATTATATGAAACGTAGAGCAGAAAATATTAAAACTTAAGCAACTATTTTGAATAGCAATTGTTAAATAAAATTGGAAATTTATAAGTATTATTATATTTTGCACTATACGAAACGTAGAGGAAGAAAAATTTAAAGTTAATGAATTCTTAATAGCTATTGGTAAATAAAATTGGAAATTTATAAGTATTATTACGTAAAAATCAATCCTAATTCATTGGATATAAGTATTGTGATTGAGAAAATAATTTACTATAGAAAATGAAATTAATGAAATAATGTGTAGTATCAAAATTAATAATTCAATTTGAAGAACTAAGATTTATAATAATGCTAAATATCTAAATAAACTATAATAAGTTAAAGATGTTAACATTTGTTAGTATTATTGTCCTTAACTGAATTGAAAAAGTATTTCTTCAAGTTCATGATTTCATGTACTCAATATCTGTAGGATAGTCATAATTATAATATTTATTTGATATATGAAAATGGATCACGATTTCTAGAGCTTATAATAATAATAATGTCAACTATGTGGGAGGTGCGGTAAAGAATGATGGTTGTTTGCTTAGTAAATAGTCATTATTAATTGGGCTACTTATAGGTTTTAGAGTGTTGGTTTACCTGAATAAATTAATAATGTGACAGTTATGTTATGAAGGTCCATGGCATAATTATGGTGGTGTGATTAGTAAGTATATTGAGTATCAATTGGGCTGAACATAGGTTCGAGAATTTTTTTTTCATAAATAATTATTATACGACGTTAGATAGGCACTATTTGATGTGATTGTGGTAGGCGTGCGAAATAATTATGTTGGTGTGAATAATAAGTAATAATAGTCGTTTGTTGAATATGTGCATTTATTATATGTTGTTTGGTTTGTTTGGTGTATGGTAGATTAGAATTTTAATGCATCTGCCAAAATAAGCACATATTCAAGGAATACAAATGGTAAAAAGAAGATATAATAAACCAACGTAAATAATGACAGAAGGAACCAATTTACTTACATCTCCATCTTTTCCTTCAATGCATTCAAACAAAAACTTAAAACAGGACAACAATTCAGCATAAGAATGCAGCACAATCAACGATTGATATCTTCAAAAGTAGCCTCTGACAGGAATTTTAGACAAAATACAGGAACACAGGTATGTTACCATACAATACAGTCATACATTGTTAAAAACTTCTTTGAAAA